>Ga0079224_100002528_pt1 | contig 22304 bp, 19 predicted proteins | sample Stecom2015_FD_80414 | JGI IMG/M metagenome (GOLD analysis project Ga0079224, IMG submission 80414) | Agricultural soil microbial communities from Utah to study Nitrogen management - Steer compost 2015 | ecosystem: Environmental > Terrestrial > Soil > Agricultural land | place: USA: Utah...
CACGGCGCCTTCGAGCGGTCGAACTCGAACTCCTCTTCGAGCGTAAAGTCCGGCTCGCTCTCAAGGAGAGCGAGCGCGTAGTCGATCCGCTCACGATTGCGCACCTGGAAACGATTGAAGATTGCGAACACCGGCTCGAGCTGTCCGGAGACCACCGCGTCGTCGAGCTGGTAGCGGTAACGCTCGAATTCCGCAATGTCCGAGGCCAGGAAGTAGCTGCGCGAACCGTCGAGCTGCTCGAGGAAGCGGTCCAGCACCAGGGCGGAGACCGGATCGTTGATCGGCGACTGACGATAATGCGAGCGCTCGATGACGTTGCTCACCAGCTTGCTGACGCGGCGCTGGCGTTCTGTGGGCGAGAGCTCCTGGGCGTTGGCGGTGGCCACCGCCCGGGCGACCGGCGCCTGGGCTGTGCCGGCGAGCAGTCCGCATACCACGAGCAGGGCCGGGAGGCTGAAGAACAGCGCGTAGCGCCGTCCCGCAGCGACCGGTCGGGGGGATGTCGAAACGGGCGCCTGCGAGGGGGGCTGGTACACTGTTTCACTTCCTCTTGAACGCAACGGAGCTGGATGTTGCGAAGTTCGCGGTTCGGATCATCCCATGGCAAGGCTAGAGAGACGCAAGGCGGCGATCAAGTACGCGCTTGCAGCGCCGGCGCGGGGTGGGCGATGAAGCCATGCGCCCCTTAGCCGCCCTGAACGCCATCCTGTTCGGTTCCGCCGCGGCCATTTCATTTGGCCTCTGGGGCGTCGCCCTGGTCTTTCTCATCCTCAAAGGACGCCATCCCGAGATGTCGGCGGAGTTTCCGGCCGTGGTGCGCAGCGGCCTGATGTTCGCCGCCCTCACCGCGGTGAGCGGCGCGAGCCTCTACTCGCTGCTCAAGGAGCTGCGCTGGCGCTGGGCCGCCCAAACGGCGATGTGGCTGTGCATCGCAGGAATCGCGGCTTTCTACGCGGGAAGCTGATAAGCACGACATTGGGGAAACCCCCAAAGCACGCGGCGATTTCACTTAAGCTGCCGACGGGCGCCAACCAGCGTTCCCGGTCCACGTTTTCAGGACCGAATCTCAGGGCTGACTTCGCTGCCGATCTTCAGGGACCGGGACGCTCCGGTCAGCAGCCTGCGAGCAGTCCTTTGACCGAATATCGGGACGCGGCCCGCCGATGCAAGCCGGCGGGCTATCGGTTCGAGGCGGGCGGCGCTGCTCAGCGCCGCACGACGCGTTCCCAGGCATTGCTGCGTTCGAACGCGCCGCTATTGTACGGATCGAAGCCCCGCGCCCGGTCGCTCGAAGCCTCGGGAGCCCGAGCCCGCGTGGGTCGGACATTCTTCGGTGCGGGCGGAGCGCAATGGCGCGCTGGCTCATCATCGTCGGCTTGGTTGCGCCGGCCGAACCATTTGGCGAACCACATGGTCGTTCTTCCCGATAACCAAAAATAACCATCGAGCAGATTGTTTTCGTTGTAGGGTGACGATGCCTCGCGCGGGAAGTCCCGTCACGTTTCTTGCGCTGCGTTTGCGACGTACGTCACGCGGGCCTGCAGGACGCAGCTTCCGGTCAGTCCTCGCCGATGCGGGGCTCGACCCGAGTGGATGCAGGGCGGCCCTGAGCGGGGCGCGCGGCTGAATTCTGGCGGTGCGATCGCGCCGGGCCGGCGACCTGCCCCTTGTCCGCGGATCGACCACCCTCGCCAGTGTGACGCCCAGCGCCGGTGAAGACCGCGCGCACGGATGTGACGATCAGCAGCGGTCCGACCGCCAGCCACCAAGCGCGACCGGAGGGCTGGGCCAGGTCGCTGAAGAATTCCGCATAGAAGGCCCCGAGCCCGGCGCGTCGTGGGTCCTCCTGGTAAGGCCCCAGCAGCGTCGCGCCGACGGCGTAGATCGCAGCGGGCAGCGCGAACAGGCCAAAAGCCAGCCAGATGCTGGCGAAGATTGCTTCGAAGCGCAGGCGGTTGTGCGCCGTAGGCTCATCCTCGGGGCGGTGCTGGGCGGCGGACTTCATAAGTTGTCGAATCGAACCTGTGGGGGGCGGCGACGCCCAGTCGTCCTGCTGCAGACGGGCGTGCGCAGCGGCGCATCTTGGTCGATGAGCGCTGCGGCGTGCAACTGCACGGGTCGCCGTCCCGGTATCATCCCGCGCGGCGGCGCAAGACGCGAGCGCGAGCGCCGTTATCGATGAGGCAGTGGATCAGATGCTGATGAGATTGGCTGAAAGAACAACGCGCTCGATGTGCGAGCGGCCGAGGCGGCGCAAGGGGCTTCGATGAAATCCGACAATCCTGACGCGCCGCTGCGCACCGCGGTCATCGGCGCAGGGTACCTGGGCCGCTTTCATGCGCAGAAGTACGCGCAGCTCCCAGATTCGCAACTCGTCGCCGTCGTCGACGCCGACCGGGAAGTCGCCGCACGCGTCGGCGCGGAGGTGGGCGCTCCGGCGTTCAGCGACTACCGCGAGATCCTCGGACGGGTCGACGCGGTCAGCCTGGCTGTGCCTACTCCGGCGCATCACCGCATCGGCCGCGAACTGCTCGACCATGGAATCCACGTCCTGATCGAGAAGCCGATTGCGGTGACCGCGGCCGAGGGCCGCGAACTCGTGGCGCTCGCCGAACGGCGCGGCGTCACCCTGCAGATCGGGCATCTCGAGCGCTTCAATCCGGCCATCGTCGCCGCCGCCGGTCGGCTCAGCACGCCGCGTTTCGTGGAGTCTCACCGGCTGGCGCCCTTCAAGCAGCGCGGCGCGGACGTGAGCGTGGTGCTCGATTTGATGATCCACGACATCGACCTCATCCAGGAACTCGTGGGCGAGCCGATCGAGAGCATCGACGCGGTCGGCGCGCAAGTGTTCTCCGGCGAGATCGACATCGTGAACGCTCGCCTGCGCTTCAAGGGCGGTTGCGTGGCGAATACGACTGCGAGCCGCATCAGCCTGAAGCAGGAGCGCAAGATCCGCATCTTCCAGGATGACGCCTATCTTTCGATCGACATGCAGCAGAAGATCCTCACCGTGATTCGCAAGAAAGACGGCGCGCCCGTCGAATCGCCGGCGCAGGTGTCGATCGAAGAGGAATCCTTCGAGCAGGGCGATGCGCTGCGCGATGAGATCAAGGCTTTCCTGCGCGCGGTGCGCGAACGCAGCGCGCCGGTCGTGAGCGGCGAGGCTGGCCTGCGCGCGCTGGAAACGGCGCTCAGGATCACGGAGCTGGTGCAGCGCGCCGCGCGCTGAGACACGCCGGCGGCGCCGAGAAGGTCAAGAACGCTTGTCGAGCTGTTTGCGTTGCAGCGAGCGCAGCGGGCGTCCGGCGATCTCTTCGGCGATCTGCTGCACGTCCCGAAGTGAAATCTCGCCGCGCCGGCGTGCGAGCTCGCGCGCCACATCGTCGAGGCTCGCCTTGCCCTCGGTGACGCTGCGCAGCTCCGCGTCCACCTGACGCAACGCAAGCACCGCCTTCGCGGTGACTGGGCCGCTCGAACGCCCGGTGAACAGCGTGGGCGCGCGGTGCGACCAGGACTTCAGCCGCTCGAGCGCATCCTGATAACGACGCTCGCTGATCGTGCCGGAGCGACGCAGCGCCTCGATCGAGTAGTACTCGGCCAGACCCTCCACGATCCAATCGCTTTCTTCGTCGCCGCGCACCCCCATCGCGATGTGCACGAGCTCATGCAGCAGCGTGCTCGTACGGTTCTCGCTGATCAGTGGACGGTCGGCGTGCAGGAACATCGAAGCCGGCCCGGACAGCCCGCCGCGCCACATGGGGTCGCCCGCCTGAACGATGAGAATGCGGCGCGGGAAATCGGTGAATACTTCGAGCAGCGAAGGCAACGTCCAGTTGAGGAAGGCGAGCGCATCCTGGCGCCGCACGCTGTCGCCGGCCGGCGCCGCCACGATCGCCTGTACGCCCCCGATGAGCTCGCCGCGCGTGCCGATCTTACCGGCCAGCATCCAGCCTCGCGGTCGATCGAAGCGGCGTCTGGGATCGTCGATCTCGTAGCGGTGCTCGGCGACCGGCGCATACGGCGTGATCACGGACCATCCCTCGGGCGCTTGGAATTGCAGCGTGGCGTGCGATTCGAGCCCGCCGTGTGCGCGCACGCTGGCGGGCGGGACGAGCTTGTCGCCGCGAAAGATGGCCCATTGCGCGGTCATGTACGAGTCGTAACCAGAGGCGCCGCGTTTGTTGTCGACCACGAACTCGTAGCGCAGTCGCGACTTCTTGCCGCGTGGTTTCCATATGACCTGGTCATCCTCGACCTGCAGGGGATCGGTAGCCCGGAATTTGCGATGACGCTGCGGATCGATGCTGAAGGCGATGTGGTTCGGCAGGCGCTCGCCGGACAGATTGAGCTCGACTTCGATGACCCCCGAGTCGGGGCGCAGCGCGGCGTGGTACGCCGCTTCATAGCGGTCGTCATCAGCGGCGTGCGCCTGAACGGACCAGCACGCCAGCGCCCAGCAGCTTAGGAGGATCAGGGATGAGGTTTGGCGAAAGCTTGGCTCGTGCATCGAATCGATCGGCGTGGGCGGTCGGGTCGGCCCCCGGCGGCGCGTGCAATGGGCGCGCTTGAAACGTCGCCGGTGCGCCCTATGTACGGGGCAAGGCATTGTGCCTCAACGAGCTTTCCGCCACTAAGGAGATTCCATCATGGCTATGCTGCGTTACGAGCCCTGGAGTGTTTTGAACCAGCTTCATCAGCAGATCAACCGCGTGTTCGACCGGGAATTCGATGTAAGCGGCGCGAGTTCCGCAGCCACGGCCGACTGGATGCCGCCGGCGGACGTCGAGGAGTACAAGGATCGCTTCGTACTGAAGCTCGACGTGCCGGGCGTAGACATCGCTGCGATCGAGATCACGCTCGATCAGGGCGTGCTCTCGGTGAGCGGTGAGCGCGCCGCCGAACGCTCGGGCGAGGTCGAGCGCAGCCGCAGCGAGCGTCCTTTCGGCCGCTTCCACCGGCGCTTCACGCTTCCCGACACGGCGGATGCAGCGGGCGTGCATGCGGCCGCACGCAATGGAGTCATCGAGGTGACCATTCCCAAGCAGGCGAAGGCGCAGCCGCGGCGTATCGAAGTGACCAGCGCCTGAGCATCTGCTCCTCGGGCAGGGACGCTGACGGGCGGTCAGCGCAGCGGGCCGGGCGGCTGAGCCGTCCGGCCCGCTTTTTTCTCGCACGGATGCGAGAGCGCGGCGCCGTGGGGCCGCTCGTGGAATTGCGTGCCCATTGTCGGTACGATGCGGCGCCGAAATAACGATAGCAACGATGTCTACTGCCTTTCGCACACTGCTCGTGACTGCACAGGGCGAAAGCCGTGAGTGGTTCGAACGACTCACGGCGGGCTCTGAGATCCTGCTGGATGAAGCCGTTGCGCCGGAGCAGGTCGTAGTCGCAGTCGCGCAGCGCCCGCCGGATCTGATTGTTCTGGACGTCGATCTGGAGCAGGAGGCGTTCGGTCGCGTCTGCGCGATTCTGAAAGCAAATCCCTCGACCGTGCTGCTGCCGTTGATCGCCCTCGGTCGTTCGACGCGACGCCGCCTGACAGCTTTCGAGGCAGGCGTCGATGAGTTCCTCACCCGCCAAGTCAGGCGCGAGGATTGCCTGATGCGGATCCGGGCGCTGCTGCGCGCGAGCGCGGCGCGGCGTCGGTGCGCGGCTGAGCAGCTCGCCGAGGAGGTGAGTCGTCGCGAGGAGATTCGCGCGGCGTTCCGTCGCTACATCTCGCCCAAGCTGGCCGATCAGATCCTCGCCGACCCGGAGTTGCGCGAGGCCGCCTTCGAGGACGCGCGCCGGCGCACTCAGGCGGCGATCATGTTCGCCGACATGCGCGGCTTCACCGGCATGTCCGAACGGCTGCCTGCGCCGAAAGTGGTCGAGCTGCTGAACGAGTTCTTTGCGCTGCTCACGGACATCGCATTCGAATACGACGGCACCGTTTTCAGCATGGCCGGGGACAGTCTGATGGTGGGCTTCGGTGTGCCGGCGCCGCAGGTGGACGCCGCCGAGCGCGCGATCTTCGCGGCCCGAGCCATGCTCGAGAAGTTCGGGGCGCTCGCCGAACGCTGGAGCGCCGAGCACGGCGTGCAGACCGGCTTGGGCGTGGGCGTCAATCTGGGCGAGGTCGTGGCCGGCAATATCGGTTCGCCCAACTACATGAACTATACGATCGTCGGCGACGCCGTGAACGTCGCCTCGCGACTGGGACAGCGCGCGAGAGCGGGGGAGATGTTGTTTTCGGACACGGTGAAGCGCGCTCTGGATCGCTCCGGTGTGGATCTCGGCGCGCTCGCGCTGCCTTCGCTGGTATTGCGGGGGCGCAGCGCGCCCATCGACATCTTCTGCGTACCTTGCCGACGGCGTCTCGATCTGCGCGCCCACGTCTGAACGCCGCTCCGGTGGGCGCTCGCGCCGGCGCACTTGCAGCTGAAGCCGCTCAGACGTATCTCTTCAGCAGCTTCAAGTCCGCCACGAACTGCTGATAGTGCGCCTGACGGTCCTCGCTGGGTGCGCGTAGCAGATACGACGGATGCACGGTCACCAGGACGTCCGCATTGGCGAAGGTTCGGGCTTCGGCCGCCGGGATCACCCGTCCACGGGTCCTGCCGACGGCGGTGGGGCGGTTGAAAACCGCACGCGCCGCCGTCGCGCCGAGCGCGACGACCACAGCCGGATCCACGATGGCGAGCTCACGCTCCAGCCATTGGCGGCACGCCGCGATTTCCATGTCAGTCGGTTTCTTGTGGATGCACCGCTTGCCGCGCGGTTCGAACTTGAAGTGTTTGACGGCGTTCGTGACGTACGTGGCGCCGCGCTCGATTCCTGCGTCGCGCAGCGCGCGATCGAGGACGCGTCCGGCGGGACCGACGAACGGGCGGCCGTTCAGGTCTTCCTGGTCGCCCGGCTGCTCGCCGATCAGCATGATGGATGTTGCGCGCGCGCCCTCGCCGAACACCGTCTGCGTTGCGTTCTTCCACAACGGACAGTCCCGGCGCTTGCGGGCTTGGTCGCGCGCCTGGGCCAGCTCGCGGTCGAAGCTTCCGAGGAGCTGCGGTCGCGGCGACGCCGAGCGGCGCTCCGAACGCGCCGCGGCGGTCTTTGCGGAAGACTTGCGCATGCGCGCAACACATTGCGCGAGCGTGCGCTCGCACCCATCGCAATCGACGCATGGCCGCCCCGGTTCCGCGGCGATAGGCGCGGGGGCGGTCGTTCAGCGGCGACGCCGCTTCACGTTGGCGCCGCGAAGGTCGCCGTCTCCGATATCGTAGTCGTCGAAGTCCGACAATTGCTCCGCCGTTTCGCGCTCTTCGCGGATGCGCTCGAGACGGCGCCAGGCGGGCTCGCCGACGCGCGCGGCGGTTTTCTTGCGCTTGTCCAGATCGGCGATGAGATGATCGACGTCGAGGTCTTCGGAATCGACCGCGCCGCCGTCATCCTCCTCTTCGTCAAAGTCTTCTGATTCCGGCTTCTCGTTCATCGCTTCGAAGCTGCTGCGTGCGGGGCCAGGGGAAGCAGACTGGAATGGCGCGAGTATATAAATGGAAGGCTGTGCGCCCGCAAGAGTGAAGCGTCGCGTTCGCGAACGACGTCTTGCCGCACGGCCTCCTCAGGCGATGAGCTGATTGAGCTGAAAGATCGGCAGGAGCATCGCCAGGACGATCAGCAGCACGAGGCCGCCCATGAGCAGGATCATGAGCGGGCCGAGCAGGCCGACGGCCGCGCCGAGAATCGCGTCCATCTCGCGTTCCTGGTTGGTTGCAGCGCGGTCCAGCATCGTCTCCAGTTCGCCGCTGGCCTCGCCGCTCGAGATCAGGTGAATCATCATCGGGGGGAACAGCCGGGAAACGCCCAGCGACTTGCCTATCGGCGCGCCTTCACGCACCCGGTCGGCGGCGTTCTGCACCGCATCGCGCAGCGGGAGATTGGTGATCACCTCGCCCGAGATACGCAGCGCTTCCAGCACCGGCACTGCGCTCGATGTGAGCGTGGCGAAAGTGCGCGCGAAGCGCGCCGTGTTCGATCCGCGCACCACCTTGCCGAACAGCGGGACGCGCAGCAGAAACGCGTGGAAGCGCCGCCTGGCCGCCGGATCGCGCAGCCAGCGCACAAACAGGACCACGGCGCCCACCGTCAGCGCGAGCAGCAACAAGCCCCAGTCGCGCAGAAAATCGGAGATGGCGATCAATCCCTGCGTCAGCAGCGGCAGCTCTGCGCTGGAGCTCTCGAACTGCACCACGATTTTCGGCACCACGTACGTCAGCAGCATCGCCACGATCGCGACGCACACGACGAACAGCAGCACCGGGTAGAGCATTGCGTTGAGCGTGCGGCTGCGCAACTGCTCGCGCGTCTCAGTGTAATCGGCGAGTCGCTCGAGAACCGTGTCGAGGTGGCCGGACTGCTCGCCTGCGGCCACGGTCGCTCGATACAGCTCGGGGAACACGCCTGGAAAGTCCGACAGGCCGTCGGCGAGCGTATGACCCTCCATGACCTTCGCGCGCACGCCCATCACAATGCTGCGGATACGAGGCTTCTCAGTCCGCTCGGAGACGGCCAGCAGCGCTTCCTCGAGCGGCAGGCCGGAGCGCACCAAGGTGGCGATCTGACGCGTGAAGATCGCCAGGTCGCGCGGCGAGACGCCGCGTCGGACAGTCAGTTGCACGCCGCGGCGGCGGCTCTCCGAGCGTGAGACCTCGTTCACCGCGACCGGCAGCAAGCCCTGTTCGCGCAGCATCTGGCGGACCTGACGGGCGGTGTCGCCCTCGAGGACGCCTTTGCGCTCGCGGCCGCTCGGATCGACGGCCGTATATTCGAATGCTCCCACAGCGGCGAGGCCAGTCAGGTGCGCGTCAGTCTTCGCGCGTCACGCGCAACACTTCTTCGATAGTGGTGACGCCGGCGAGAATCCTGGCGCGACCGTCGTCACGAATGCTGGGCGTCAATGTGCGCGCATAACGCTCCAGCTCATGCTCGCCCGCGCCGTCATGGACCATCGTGCGCATGGTGTCGTCCACCAGGACCAACTCGTAGATTCCGGTGCGTCCCTTGAACGCCTGATTGCCGTCCGCGCCCGGGCGGTACAGCGTGGGCGAGGGCGCATCGGCCGGAATGTTGAGCAGGCGCCGCTCGTACTCGCCCGCCGTGTAGGCTTCTTTCGTGTCTGGATTTAGGACGCGAACCAGCCGCTGGGCAAGCACGCCGATCAGACTGGAGGACAGCAGGAAGGGCTCCACGCCCATGTCCCGCAGACGCGTCACTGCGCCGACGGCCGTATTCGTGTGCAGGGTGGAGAGCACCAGATGGCCGGTGAGCGACGCCTGGACCGCGATATGTGCGGTCTCGAGGTCGCGGATTTCACCCACCATCACGACGTCTGGGTCCTGGCGCAGGATGGCGCGCAGCCCGCGGGCGAAGGTCATCTCCACCGTGGTGTTGACCTGCGTCTGTCCGATGCCGTCGATGTAGTACTCGATCGGATCCTCGACGGTCAGGATGTTGCGCGTGTTGTCGTTGATGCGCTCCAGCGCCGAATACAGCGTGGTCGTCTTGCCCGAACCCGTGGGGCCGGTCACCAGTATGATGCCGTGCGGCTTGTGGATCAGCTCATCCACCAGCTTCTGAGTGCGGGGATCCATGCCGAGCGCGTTGAGCTCGAGCCGGCCGGCCTGCTTGTCGAGCAGTCGCAGGACTACGCGCTCGCCGTGTCCCGCCGGGATGGTGGAGACGCGCACGTCGACGGCGCGGCCCGCCACGCGCAGCGAAATGCGGCCGTCCTGCGGGAGACGCTTCTCGGCGATGTCCAGTTTCGACATGACCTTGATGCGCGAGACGACCAGCGGCGCGACGGCGCGCCGCGACTGCAGCACTTCCCGCAACACGCCGTCCACGCGGAAGCGAACCACGAGACGGTTCTCGAATGGCTCGATGTGGATGTCCGATGCATTGTCCTTGACCGCCTGCGTGAGGATCGCGTTGATCAGCTTGATGATCGGCGCCTGGTCATCGCTTTCGAGCAGGTCGGAGGGCTCGGGCAGGTCCTGCGCCAGGTGCGCAAGGTCGGTGTCGTCCTCCATGCCGCCGACCATCTGCATCGCCGCGTTCGCGCCGCCTTCATACTGCTGGCGCAGCATTCGATCGAAAACATCGTTGTCGACGCGCCGCAACTGCAGCTGGCGGCCAAGCACGCGGCGCACTTCGGCGATGCTCGCAGGCTGTGCGCCAGGGCGATAGACCGCTTCGGCGCAGTCGTCCTTGACGCTCTCGATAAGCACGCCGTGGCGCTTGCAGAACGCGAACGACAGGACGGGCGCGGCGGCTCTCACCGGCCCGACCGGAACGACGGTGGTTTCGGGTTGTGCGCTCATATGCGGCTCGTGGGGTTCACGCGTGCGGGCGCCCAGGCGCGCTGCGACTATTGTCGCTCGGGCTGCGGAGGCGGCGTTGCACGCTCGCGCTCCTGCTCCTGCTGTGGCCGGGGTTGCGCCTCAGGCTCGAGCGGCGCGGTCTGCGCCGGCTCGCCGCGCTGCGCCCCGGGCGCCGGCGGCTCGGAGCCGGCGGTCGGATCGGCGTACTTCGACAGCTCCTCGACCGGCGGCAGCACCGGCTGACGCTCGCCGGGCAGCAGCGTGACGCGCCCGCGATTGCGCTGCAGCTGCTGATCGCGCAGCACGTTGTACTTGGCGTTCGTCTCGATCGCCGCCTTCACGCCGTCGCGCAGGATGGTAGGGCGGATGAACACCATCAGATTGACCTTTTCCTTCGCCCCGCTGCGCGTCTTGAACAGCTCGCCGATCAGCGGAATGGAGCCGAGCACCGGGACCCGGTTCTCGCTTTCGCGTGCGGTGTCTCTGATCAGGCCGCCGAGCACGATGACGCCGCCGTCCTCGACCAGCACCGTGGTCGAGATCGTACGCTTGTTGGTGATGAGATCGACCGCGCCCTGCACGCCTTGGGCGAGGTCCGAATTCTCCTGCTCGATCTTGAGCTGCACCGTGGAGCCTTCGTTGATCTGCGGCGTGATCTTGAGGATGGTGCCGACTTCCTCGCGCTGGATCGTCTGAAACGGATTGGTCACGCCCTGGTTCGCGCCGGTGGCGGTGAACTGGCCGGTGATGAACGGCACTTCCTGCGCCACTTTGATCTCCGCCTCCTGGTTGTCGAGCGTGGTGATCGACGGGGTTTGCAGTACGTTGGTTGCAGAGTCGCCGCGCAGCGCGCGCAGGATCACCGCGAAGTTCACACCGGTGTCGCGAAAACGCCCGGCGCCCAGCGTCAGGCCGGTCGGCAGCCCGGTGCTCGCCAGCGTCTGGGGATTGTCGATCGCCGCCACGATGCTGCCGATGCTGGCGTTGCCCACCGCCTGATTGAACGTGCCGATCGGCACGAAGCTGTCGTCGTCTCCGCTGCCGTCGACCGCCCAGTTCACGCCGAGCTCCGCCGCCTTGTTGGTGCTGACCTCGACGATGATCGCCTCGATGAGCACCTGCGCGCGGCGGATATCGAGCTTGTCGACGACCGAACGGATCTGGCGCATGATTTTCGGCGGCGCCGTAACGATCAGCGCGTTGGTCTGTTTGTCCGCCCAGATCGTGGCGCTGCGCTCGGCCGCCGCGGCCGGCGCCGCCTGCGCAGGGGGGGCGCCCTGCGCAGCCTGTGTGATTCCCGTGATCTGCTCCTTGAGTTTGCCGGCGATCTCCTCGGCGTCCGCATAGTTGAGATACCAGACCTGCGTATCGCCGCCCGACTCGAGCGGCGTATCGAGGTGCGTCACCAGAGCGCGCAGGCGCAGTCGCTGCGATTTGTCGCCCGAGATCAGCACGCTGTTCGTGCGGTCGTCGGCGACCAGCTTCACGGCCGCCGCCGCAGGCGCTTCGCCCTGTGCGCCCGGCCCGGCGTACAGCGAGTTGACTACGCGCACGATCTCACTCGCGCTCGCGTTCTCCAGGCGCACGATGTCGATCTCCTCGTCGCCGCCGCGATCGATGCGCTGGATGATGCGCATCATGCGGTTCACGTTCGCGGCGCGGTCGGAGATGATCAGCATGTTCGATGCTGGATAGGCCACCAGATGTCCGTACTGCGGCACGAGGGGTCGCAATACCGGCACGAGTTGCGCCGCACTCACATTGCGCACCTCGATCACCTGAGTGACGAATTCGTCCGACGCCGGGCTCACCGAGGCCGGGAGGTCGGTGGAGGGCATCTGACGCGCATTGGCGTCCGGAATGATCTTCACCACGTCGCCGCTCGGCACGGCCACGAAGCCGTGCACCTGCAGGATGGACAGGAACGCCTCGTAGAAAGCCTCCGGCGACATCGGCGTGTTCGACAGGATCGTCACCTGCGCGCGTACGCGCGGGTCGACGATGAACGTCTTGCCGGTGATCGCTCCCACCGCCTCGATGATCTCGGTGAGCGGCGCGTCGCGGAACGCCGGGGTGATGGTCGTCTGCGAAGGCTGCTGCTGTTGGGCCTGGGCGGCGCCCAGGCTCGCAAGCGCGGCCAGCGTGAGCGCAAACAGACGAAGTCGCCAGCGGCTCACCGGTGCGGCGTCCGGTCGGCTGTTATTGTGGATATTGGCCATGGACGGTCCTCGAGCCTGCTTGAGCGGCGCTTCGAAGGCGGTGGCTGCACGTCGGGCGCGCCTCATGTCATGAGAATCAGTCGCAGTGATCATTCGGCCGGCTGCGCCGCGTCGGGCGCCTGCCCGGATTCCGGCTGCGCCTCCGGAGTCGTCGATTCCACTTCGGGAAGCGCGATCTGGGCGGTGTTCAGCGTCAGCTCCTGCGTCTGTCCGTTGCGCTCGATGGTGAGATTCACCTGGTTCGAAGTCTCGATGGTATTGAAGATTTCCATGGCGCGCTGCGGGTCATCGAGCGGCGTGCCGTTGATCGTAAGCACCAGATCGCCCGGCTGCAGCCCGAGCTGCGCGAACATCTTGCGGTCCTGCCCGGGATATACCCGGAATCCGCGCTGCACGCCGTTGGCGAAGACCGGCTGGGGCCGCACTACGCGAGCTAGCGCCGTCGGGTTGGTCTGCGCCATGCGCCGCAGGTCTTGCGCGAAACGGGTCGGCTGCGGCGCGGCCGCAGGTCGGCTCACCGCCAGCGCGGCGCTGCTCTGCTTGGGCAGCGGCAGCGTTTCCAGCCTTCCGCCGCGATCGAGGATCACGCGGTCTGCGTACACGGCGTGCAGCCGCGTTCCTGAGCGGATCGTCCGGCCCACCGTGTAAACCTTGGCCGACTGCGCTGATTCTCCGATGATCGCCAAGCCCTTAGCCGGATCCTCGGCGGCGAAGACGGCCGAGAGCACCAGATTCATCTGCGTCTGCGGAGCGTCGGTCGCGACCTGCTCGGCAGGCGCCTCGGCCACCCCGAACAGGCGCGCGTTGACGATGTCCTGCACGTCCAGGCCGCGCGGCTGCGGCGCCTCGACGGGGGTGTACGCGAGCGGACCGGACGCGGCGCCGTCCGCCGGGCGATCCAGCAGCAGCCAGGTCAGCTGGACCAGCTGCCAGGCGATCGCCACGACCAGCACGGCGCTCAGGAGCTGGGGGAGCACGCGCGAGGCGCGGTCGAGCCACTGCTGTGCAGAGAGGTTCTGCAGCTCACGCAGGCCGACGGGACGGAATATTGAGGAGATGCGCAGCAAAGCGATACTGAAAAAATGGTGAACGTTCTCGGCGCTCCAGTCGTTTGGGCCAATGCGTCGTTTGTTGGGTCCGAAGCGATTCCGCGTCCGCTCGAGCCCGGCGGTCGGCGCGCCCGGACCTCGCCGGCCGGTCGCTCGCCGCGCATCATAGGGACGCCTGTTACGGGACGCCCGTTATTCTGTCACAACAGATTGTTCCGATTGGCTAAAGTTCTGTCGCAGATCGACGAAGTACGCCCTGCGGCCAAGCCTGCAATCGGCGGGCGCGAGCGCCTGTACGGGGAATTCCTGCCGCCGCCGGGGCGCTCCGCCGTCGCCTTGTATTGTCCGGTCTTCCCCCCTATAAAGAGTCTCAATCATTGGTGCGTCGATGGCGGAAGAGAGCCCACGGCATGAACGCGAGCTGGTCGCAGAGGAGGCAGAGCCCAAGCTCAAGCGACCGCCGCTCTACCAGGTCGTCTTGCTGAACGACGACTACACGCCCATGGAGTTCGTGGTGGACGTCCTGGAGCGCATCTTCGGTATGGATCGAACCACCGCGACGCGCGTTATGCTGGAGGTTCACACCAGGGGCAAGGGTGTGTGCGGCGTCTACACGTTCGAGATCGCCGAGACCAAGGTCGCGCAGGTCACGACGTACGCCCGCCAGCACCAGCATCCTCTGCTGTGCACCATGGAGGAGACTTGAGCCCGGCGGTTCGCGTCCGCGGTTTGCGCCTCCGGCCTTGCGACCTCTAGTTTCGAGAGACTTCAGTGTTAAGCAGCGAACTCGAAATCTGCCTCAACGAAGCGTTTCAGTCGGCCCGCGAGGCGCGTCATGAGTTCATGACCGTGGAGCACTTGCTGCTCGCGATCGTGGACACGCCCAAGGTGCGTGAAATCCTGCGCGCCTGCGGGGCCGATGTCGTGCGCCTGCGCAAGGATTTGAAGGATTTCATCGACCAGACGACGCCCCGGTTGAAGGATGACGACGACCGCGAGGTGCAGCCGACGCTCGGCTTCCAGCGCGTGCTGCAGCGCGCTGTTTTCCACGTGCAGTCGAGCGGCAAGAAGGAAGTCACTGCGGCCAATGTGCTGGTGGCGATCTTCAGTGAGAAGCACTCGCACGCGGCCTATCTGCTGTCCATGCAGGATGTGGCGCGGCTCGATGTGGTGAATTACATCTCCCACGGTCTGTCCAAGATCGGCGATGACCGGTCCGACAAGGACGAAGCGACGCCCGGGACGGAGGCCGAGCGCGGCGAGCCCGACGGCGGTTCGGCGCTCGAGAAGTTCACCACCAACCTCAACAAGCTCGCCTTGGAAGGGCGCATCGATCCGCTGATCGGCCGGCGCGTGGAGATCGAGCGCACCGTCGAGATCCTGTGCCGCCGGCGTAAGAACAATCCGCTGTACGTGGGCGAAGCCGGGGTAGGCAAGACGGCCTTGGTGGAAGGCCTCGCGCGCATGATCGTTGAGGACAAGGTTCCGGAGGTGTTGAGCGACTGCACGGTGTACTCGCTCGACATGGGGGCGCTGATCGCCGGAACGAAGTACCGCGGCGATTTCGAGAAGCGCCTGAAGAGCGTGCTGAGCGAGCTCAAGAAGAACCCGGGCTCCATCCTGTTCATCGACGAGATTCACACCGTGATCGGCGCCGGTGCGGCTTCGGGCGGGGTGATGGACGCTTCCAACCTGATCAAGCCGGCGCTGGCGAACGGCGAGCTGCGCTGCATCGGTTCGACGACCTACACCGAGTACCGCGGCATCTTCGAGAAGGATCACGCGCTCGCACGGCGTTTTCAGAAGGTGGACATCGTCGAGCCCTCGGTTCCCGAGACAGTCGAGATCCTCAGGGGCCTGCGTTCACGCTTCGAGGAGCATCACGGCGTCACTTACGCCGATGAGGCGCTGAGCGCGGCGGCCGAGCTGGCGGCCCGTCATATCAATGATCGGCAACTGCCCGACAAGGCGATCGATGTGATCGACGAAGCGGGCGCGCGTCTCAGGCTGAAGCCGGAGAAAGAGCGCGAGACGACGGTCACAACCCAGATGATCGAGGACGTGGTGGCTCGCATCGCGAGGATTCCGCCGAAGAACGTTTCGACCTCGGACAAGGATGTGCTGCGCAATCTGGAGCGCAACCTGAAGCTGGTGATCTACGGCCAGGATGCAGCCATCGAGTCGCTGGCGTCCGCCATCAAGATGTCGCGCTCTGGCCTCGGCGATCAGCAGAAGCCGGTGGGCTCGTTCCTGTTCGCGGGACCGACTGGCGTCGGCAAGACCGAAGTCACTCGCCAACTCGCGATCGCACTGGGCGTCGAGCTGATTCGCTTCGACATGTCCGAATACATGGAGCGGCACACTGTGTCGCGGCTGATCGGCGCGCCGCCCGGCTACGTCGGCTTCGACCAGGGTGGATTGCTCACCGAGGCGATCAACAAGCACCCGCACTCGGTGCTGTTGCTCGATGAGGTGGAGAAAGCCCACCCCGATGTGTTCAATCTGCTGTTGCAGGTCATGGATCACGGCGCGTTGACCGACAACAATGGGCGCAAGGCGGACTTTCGTCACGTGGTCATCGTGATGACGACCAACGCCGGCGCATTCGAGATGAGCCGTCCGTCGATCGGGTTCACGCAGCAGGACCACTCGAGCGACGCCATGGAAGCGATCAAGCGTCTGTTCTCTCCGGAGTTCCGCAATCGACTGGACGGCATCATCCAATTCAACAGCCTGGACCAGCGCACCATTCAGCGCGTGGTCGACAAGCTGCTGGTGGAAGTCGAGGCGCAGCTCGAGCAGAAGGGCGTCCAGTTGCACGTGGACGACGTGGCGCGCGAATGGCTGGCGCGCAAGGGCTACGATCCCAAGATGGGCGCCCGTCCCATGGCGCGCGTCATCCAGGAGTCGATCAAGCGGCCCCTGGCGGAGGAGCTGCTGTTCGGGCAGCTTACGGGCGGAGGCCACGCCTTCGTGACGGTCGGCCCGGATGACAATCTGCGGGTGGAGGCGAGGGCGGACAGTGAACAGCCGCTGCTCGAGGGCAGCTGATCCGGGCGTCGCACGCGGTGAGCCAGAAGAAAAAGGCCGGCGAAAGCCGGCCTTTTCGTATCTCGCATGTTCTGCGCCCGCGGCCGCAGCTCAACGTCCGCGGTAGACGATGCGCCCCTTGGTCAAATCGTAAGGCGTCAGCTCGACGGTGACCTGGTCGCCGGTGAGGATGCGGATGTAGTTCTTGCGCATCTTGCCGGAGATGTGCGCAATTACCGTGTGCCCGTTCGTGAGCTGAACCTTAAAGGTCGTGTTGGGGAGCGTGTCAATGACACGTCCTTCCATCTGAATGGCGTCCTCTTTCGACATGCACTCTCTTTCATCTGATGGTCCGCTGGGTGGGCCGCTCGTAAAGGTCGATCCGAAGACGAATCTGCTTGGAATTCCCAGCCTACCCGCAAAGCGCGCGAATTGTGCATAAAGGTCCGCGTCAATGCAATGAAAGCTGGCTGTCGGGCTGCCTGCGCCTGAACCGGAGGGGGCGGCCAGAGAGGGCGCCAGGCGCGCTGCGGCCGGCCGCTAGCCGCTCTCCGGCGTCGTGGCGCCGAACCAACGAGGCGCCTCGCCCGGCTCTCCCAGACGCTGCGACAGGAGCTGCACGAACTGCGCGCGCGGCATGAGCTCGGCCCCGAGGCTGAGCAAGTGCGGGGTCGCCATTTGGCAGTCGATCATGTCCAAGCCATGAGCCAGCAGTTCGGCGCACAGGCGATGCAGGGCCACCTTGGAGGCATCTCGCTCGATGCTGAACATCGATTCGCCGAAGAACACCCCGCCGAGCGCCACCCCGTACAGACCACCCACGAGCCGATCGCCCAGCCAAGTCTCCACACAATGCGCGTAGCCCAGCCTATGCAGGCGCAGATATGCGGCGCGCATCTCCGGGGAAAGCCAGGTGCCGCCGGGGCGCAGCGCAGCGCTGCCGCAGGCGCGAATGACCTCGCGGAAAGCCGTGTCGATGCGCGTCTCGAAGCCGCGATTGCGAATGGACTTGCCCAGGCTGCGCGAGACTTTCAGGCGCGCAGGAAAGAGCACGGCGCGAGGGTCGGGGCTCCACCAGAGGATCGGCTGGCCGCGCGAGTACCAAGGAAAGATGCCGCGCCGATAGGCGGCCAGCAGCCGCTGTGCAGACAAGTCGCCGCCGGCCGCCAGCAGTCCGTCCGGCTCGCGCAGCGCGCGATCCACGGGCGGAAAGGCGTCCGGCGAGTCCCGTTCGGACAGCCAGACGATGGAGCCTCTCATGGAATCACCTACGGCCGTCATCTGTGCCTCTGGTCCTGCGCGTCGTTGCGTCGAAACGGAAGATGAGCCTGCACCTCGCGCATGTACGAGTCCACCCCCGTGCGTTCCTCGCGCAGATAAGCGTCGACCGCGTGAGCGAAGCGCGGATCGGCGATGAAGTGCGCCGACCACGTTGCGGTGGGCTCGAAACCGCGCGGCACCTTGTGCTCGCCCTGTGTACCCGGCTCGAAGCGTTGCAGGCCATGGCGGATGCAGTAGTCCACGCCCTGGTGATAGCAGGTTTCGAAATGCAGACTGTGGAAGTCCGCGGCCGCGCCCCAGTAGCGCCCGTAAAGTGTGTCCGTGCTGCGGAAAAAGATGGCGGCGGCGATCGGCCGGCGCCGGTGATGGGCCGTTTTCACCATGACGGACTCTGGCATGGCCGCGGCTACCGATTTGAAGAATTCGACGTTTAAATAATGCTCGTGCCCGTGCGCTGCAAACGTCGCTGCGGAAAAGCCGAATACGACGTCCCAGAGCGTTGCGTCCATCTCTGCGCCCACCCAGGTTCGGAACTGCACTCCCGCCTCGGCGATGCGCCGTCGCTCACGTAAGGCCTTCTTACGCTTTTCCGAACGGAATGTCGCGAGGAATTCGTCGAACTCGGCGTAACCGCGATTGCGCCAATGGAACTGGCAATCCTTGCGCTGCAGAAAATGCGATGAGCTTAGAGCGCTCCGGTCGGCGTCTTCTACGAACAGCACGTGCGCCGAGGAGACCCCTTCGCTGCGCGCGAACTCGAGCAGGGCCTGGGCGAGCCGCTTGCGGACGACTTCGGAGCCCCCCGCCAGCAGGCGTGGGCCGCTGGCCGGCGTGTACGGCGCCATGCTGACCAGCTTGGGGTAATAGCGCAGCCCCGCCTGGGCCCAGGCGCGCGCCCAGCTCCAGTCGAACACGAACTCGCCCCACGAATGCGCCTTGCGGTACAAGGGAATCGCGCCGATCAGGGTTCCCGCATCATCCTCGAGCAGCAGATGGCGCGGCTCCCAGCCCGTCGCGGCGCCCACGCAGCCGGTGCGCTCCAGCGCGAGCAGGAACTCGTGCCGGACGAACGGATGAGCATCGGGGTCGAGAGCGTTCCAGCGATCGGCTGGCGCGCTTTCGATCGAGGAGGCGATCCGCACCGGCATGACCGGGGCCCGATCGGCGGTTCAGCGCTGCTCGGCGGCGTCGATCAGATCGAAGTGCTTGTCCGCATCGAGCGCCGCCATGCAGCCTGTGCCGGCCGAAGTGATGGCCTGGCGATACACGTGGTCTGCGACATCGCCAGCGGCGAAGACGCCCGGTACGCTGGTTTGCGTGGCGTTGCCGTTGGATCCTGAGTTGACGATCAGATAGCCGCCTTTCATCTCGAGTTGCCCCTCGAAGAGCTGAGTGTTGGGCGCGTGGCCCACGGCGATGAACACGCCCGAGACTGCTATGTCTTCCTTGGGACCTCCAGCCACCGGCGCGATGCGCAGTCCGGTCACGCCGCTGTCATCGCCGAGCACCTCATCGACAATGTGATTCCAGATGATGCGCACCTTGCCCTCGCGCTCGCGCTCGAACAGCTTGGTCTGCAGAATCTTCTCCGCCCGCAGCGTGTCGCGACGATGGACCAGCGTCACGTGCGAGGCGATGTTGGCGAGATATAACGCTTCCTCGACGGCGGTGTTGCCGCCGCCGACCACCGCCACCTTCTGATTCTTGAAAAAGAAGCCATCGCAGGTGGCGCAGGCCGAGACGCCCTGGCCGCGGAAGCGCTGCTCGGAGGGCAGGCCCAGATACTTGGCCGTCGCTCCGGTGGCGATGATCAGCGCATCGCAGGTGTAGGCGCCCCGATCGCCCTCCAGCCTGAAGGGACGTTGCGACAGGTCCACGGCGTTGATGTGATCGTTGATGATCTCGGTGTTGAAGCGCTCCGCGTGTTTGCGCATGCGCTCCATCAGGCCGGGGCCGGTCAAACCGTGCGGGTCGCCCGGCCAGTTGTCGACCTCTACGGTGGTCATGAGCTGTCCGCCTTCCTCCATGCCGGTGATCAGCACGGGGTTGCGGTTGGCGCGCGCCGCGTAGATGGCGGCCGCGTAGCCCGCGGGTCCGGAGCCGAGGATCAGGAGCCGCGAGTGCCGGGGAGTGCTCATGTATGATTCACCTCACGAAGAAATCGACAGGGAACAGGGCGCATCGCCGGGCCGGCGCTTCATTCCGCCCGATCGTCGAGCTTGCGAGCATCGCCGGCAAGTCGACAACGGACGCATCTCGCGCCGGCCGAAGCTGCGCGATGGTAAGTAAAGCGTCATGTTGCGGCCAATTAGATTGCTTCAATACGGTCGGCAGGCGCGGCGTCGGAAGCAGTGAATTTCCCGATGCGCCGACGGGCCTGGCGACCCGCGGGCGTAGGCGCTTGAATGCCAGCAGAAAATCTTTTCGAATACATACTGTTGCGAACTATATTTGAGGTGATTTGACTTGGCGAGCACAGCCCCAGCGCGCGGCGGCGGCAAGCAACTCGGATCGACTGTGATCCGCTCGTTGCGCGAAGGCGCTTTGTGGGTGTTCGGCGCGCTCGCGCTGATCCTGTTCGCCGCGCTGGCGGCGTACGACCGCAATGACCCCTCATTCGCCACTACCGGTGAGCCGGGTCCCATCGCGAACGTCGTCGGGCCGCTCGGTGCGCATGTGGCCGGGCTTCTGATCCTGCTGTTCGGTGCGCCGGCGTTTCTGTTTCCAATCATGATTGGTTTCGCCGGCTGGCTGCTCTACCAGGACCGCAGCCGCAGCGAGGCGCCGTCGCGAGCGACGCTCGCGTTCCGCGGCATTGGCTTTCTGCTCACGTTGCTTACGAGCTGCGCACTGGCGAGCCTGCATTTCGTTATCGAGAGCTATCCGCAGACGGCCGGCGGCGTGTTCGGCTCGCTCGTGGCGCAGGGGCTCGAGACGGGTCTGAGCTTCCTCGGGGCCACGTTGCTGCTGCTTGCGCTGTGGCTCGCCGGGGTGTCGCTGTTCCTCGGCGTGTCCTGGATCGAAGTGATGGACCGTACTGGGCGGGCCACGTTGCAGGCCGGGGAGTGGCTGGCGCGGAGAATCGCGAGCGCTCGCGAGATCAAAGCCGGCCGCGAGGTCAAGGAGGCGCGCAGCGAGGTGATCCGCGAGGTGAAACGTCGCGTCGCGAGCCGTCCGCCGCCGAAGATCGAGCCGGTCGTGCCCAAAATGGAGAAGAGCGAGCGCGCCGAGAAGGAGCGGCAGGCGGCGTTGTTCGAGGCGCCCGCATCCAAAGAGCTGCCGGCTCTGTCGCTGCTGGACGACCCGCCCCCGCGGCAGGCTGGCTATTCCGCCGATGCGCTCGAGGCGATGTCGCGGCTCGTGGAGCTGAAGCTGCGCGACTTCGGCGTCGAGGCCGAAGTGGTCGAAGTGCATCCGGGGCCGGTGATCACGCGTTTCGAGCTGCGCCCGGCGCCTGGCGTGAAGGTCAGCCAGATCAGCAATCTCGCCAAAGACCTGGCGCGTGCGCTATCGGCCATCAGCGTGCGCATCGTGGAGGTGATTCCGGGCAAGTCCACCGTGGGGCTCGAGATCCCGAACGAGAAGCGCGAGCTGGTCACGCTCGGCGAGATCATCAAGTCCAAGACTTACGACGAGATGAATTCGCCGCTCGCGCTGGTGCTCGGCAAGGACATCAGCGGCGCGCCCGTAGTGGCGGATCTGGCGCGCATGCCGCATCTGCTGGTCGGCGGCACCACCGGCTCGGGCAAATCCACGGCAGTGAACGCGATGGTGCTGTCGCTGCTCTACAAAGCCACCGCGGATCAGGTTCGCCTGATCATGATCGACCCCAAGATGCTGGAGCTGTCCGTCTACGAGGGCATCCCGCATCTGCTCGCGCCGGTGGTCACCGACATGAAGGAGGCGGCCAACGCGTTGCGCTGGTGCGTGGCGGAAATGGAGCGGCGCTACCAGCTCATGGCTGCGCTCGGGGTGCGCAATCTGGCGGGCTTCAACCGCAAGCTGCGCGAGGCGAAGGACGCCGGCCAGCCGATCCGCGATCCGCTGCTCACCAAAATGCTGGGGCCTGACGGCGATCCGAACGAGGCGCCGTTCCTCGATCCGCTGCCGTTCATAGTGGTGATCGTCGATGAGCTGGCCGACATGATGATGATCGTCGGCAAGAAGGTCGAAGAGCTGATCGCCCGGCTCGCGCAGAAGGCGCGCGCCTCGGGTATTCATCTGATTCTCGCCACACAGCGCCCGTCGGTGGACGTTATCACTGGTCTGATCAAGGCCAACATTCCCACGCGCATCGCCTTTCAGGTGTCGGCGAAAGTGGATTCGCGCACCATTCTCGACCAGATGGGCGCCGAGCAGCTTCTCGG
>Ga0079224_100002532_pt1 | contig 22292 bp, 22 predicted proteins | sample Stecom2015_FD_80414 | JGI IMG/M metagenome (GOLD analysis project Ga0079224, IMG submission 80414) | Agricultural soil microbial communities from Utah to study Nitrogen management - Steer compost 2015 | ecosystem: Environmental > Terrestrial > Soil > Agricultural land | place: USA: Utah...
CATGTCGTTGGGTTTCAGCGATGCGGCCGCTTTCCGAAAGGCGCTCAAGCGATGGACCGGCAAAGCGCCGGCGCATTTTCGGCGATAGTGGCGGGCATACAATATATGATGAATGAGATCATCACGCTACAGGTTATTGCCATCGCTTTTATGAGCAAAGCCTGCGCTGGTAATAGCGACCGTCTGATCTGGCGCATGCATTATCGCGCATAACGTTTTTATCACATTCGTATTTCCAAAAAATATAAACTCCGGTAGTATGCTGGCAGGCGCTTAATAAAGCGTCTGACATCACATGACATCACAGTTGTATTCCCAAATAACTCGAATATCGGAGATTTGTATGAGTGGAACCTATGACTTGAAGCGCAGTGGCGAGCAGTACATGTTCAACCTGAAGGCAGGAAATGGACAAACCATTTTGACCAGCGAGCGATACGCAGCCAAGGCGGGTGCGTTAGGCGGCATCGAATCGGTCCGCAAGAATTCTCCGGTAGACGAACGATATCAGCGAAAAAACGCCAAGGATGGTTCGCCCTTTTTTACATTATCCAGCGCAAACGGCGAAGTGCTTGGGCGCAGCGAAATGTATTCCAGCGCTGCCGCCCGCGATAACGGGATTGAATCGTGCAAGAAAAACGGCCCGGACGGGACAGTGAAGGACAATACCTGATACTACCGGCGCGTTTGCGACGGACCCGACGCCCCGGTTGAACCGGGGACCAGAAGTATGGTTTTTATAACCTATTTGATCAGAGCGCGAGAGCAAAATGCAGGATCGTGCTCTGAACCCTGTTTCCTTTAATCTCTGCTTTCTTTAACCCCTGTGCAGAACCAGATCATCGACGTTGTATTCAAAAATCCATGAATAACGCGCAATGATTTTTTCCTCGCTCCATTCATCTGAAATATAACGTTCGGCATAATCATCGTCTGCAAGCATGGGATTATGGAAACGTTTTGCATTTTCTGCAGATCCGGTCACAATTCGGTCTGTTCTCTGCTTACGTAAGGACTGATAGGCATGCAGCTTCTGTTGCAGCGGTGCATCCAGCTCGTCCAGGCAGCGGGCCAGGACGTAGCCGTCTTCAATAGCCATTGCCGCGCCTGAAGCCAGCATCGGCAACGTCGGGTGGCAGGCATCGCCCAACAGCGCCACGCGCTGCGAGGTCCACTGCTCCAGCGGATCCCTGAGCATCAGCGCCCATTTGTACGGACGGTCCAGATTGTTGATCATCGTGGCTATGTTTTCGTTCCAGCCTTTGAAGTCATTCAGGCATTCCTCTATGGTGCCTATTTCGTTCCAGGATTCGACCTGCCAGTCGGAGCGTTCTACAATACCGACGAAGTTAATCAGCTCGCCGCGTCGTAGCGGATAATGAATGGCATGTGCGCCAGGCCCGACCCAATTGGTCGGAACAGGTTGCCGCAGCGCTTCGGGCAGTTTGGTTGCCGGAATCACGCCGCGCCAGGCGATCAGGCCGGAAAACCGGGGAGCATCCGGGCCGGTTAGCCGGGAACGTGTGCAGGAGTGCACTCCGTCTGCTCCCACGAGCAAATCTGCGGCAACCCGCCGACCATCTTCCATCACGATTGTGATTTGCGCGGAATCTTCCTCGAACGAGACCACTTTCGAATCCAGACAAATGGCCTCGGGATCAAGCGATCTTACTTGTTCCACCAGCAGCCGGTGCAGATCTGCCCGATGGACGGTGTAGTACGGGAAGCCAAAGCGCGCGACCGCGTCCTGGCCCAGATCAAATAAAGGCCATTGCCGGCCGCTTTTCCATAGCCGGATGGCTTTGCCGGTGGGCACACTGGCAACGGTTTCCAGCGCTTTGCCCAGCCCCAGATTGAACAGAGCCCGATTGGCATTCGGGCTCAATTGCAGACCAGCGCCAACTTCACCAAGTTGTTTTGCCTGCTCGAGCACCAGGACAGTGTAGCCTTTTTTCAATAAAGACAAGGCCGCGACCAGGCCGCCAATGCCGGCGCCGGCAATGGCGACATCATACTTTTTTGTTTTCAATTTACTTCTCCTGCAATGACACGCCTGCCTCTTTTGCTACGCGCGTCCACATATCCAGATCATGTTTGAGTGTGTTTTTGAAATCGGCCGGAGTGTCGCCCACGGTCGTGAGCCCCAGTGTGCTGATTTGCTTTTGGACCGAGGCTGTGTTGGATGCCTTGGCCAGTGCGCCGGACAGTTTATTGACAATCTCTGATGGAGTGCCTTTGGGCGCAACCAGGCCGAACCAGGAATAGGCGATCAGCGGCTTGCCGGTCACTTCCTTGAACGTAGGAACGTCGGGCAGATCCGGGTGCCGCGCATCGGCAGCGAGGCCATAGGCGATTACCTTATCCGACTTGATATACTGGGCCAGCAGCGGCACTGTATCAAACAGCAGGTCAATCTGTCCGGATAATAAATCGGTCAGGGCCGGAGCGCCGCCCTTATATGGCACATGCAATAAATCCAGCGAATATTCGGACTTGAACATCGCCGAGGTCAAATGGCCAATTGAACCATTGCCGGCAGACCCGATGGTCAACTGGCGCTTTTTGGTGGTGTTTATCAGCGCCTGAAGGTCGACGGGGCTATCTTTCCCCTTTTTGCCGACAAGCAGCATCGGGCCGCGCACCGCTGTCCCGATTGCTTCAAAGTCGTTCAGCGGATCAAACTGAATATTCTTGTTAATGGCCGGGGCGACCACCATGCTGCTGGTGCCGCCCCATAAAAGCGTGTATCCATCAGCAGGTTTGCGCGCGACTGACGTCGAACCTACCACGCCACCGGCGCCCGGTTCGTTGCGTATCACTATAGGCTGTCCAAGATCGCGGGACATGGCCTCGCCAAACAGTCTGGCTGTCATATCTGTCGGGCCGCCTGGCGGGAAGGGCACGACTAATGTGATGGGCTTGCCGGGATAGGCGGCATCGGCGGCATCGGCGGGAGCGGCGCCCGCGCAGCAGGCGGCAAATAACAGGAGTAACGCCGGACGAAATATAGGACGGTCAAGTTTCATGGGGTCTGCCTCGTATAAGAATTATTGGACTATTGGAATTATTCGATCATTTAAGCAGGCCCGGTTAAATTTGTAAAATTCATATATTCTGTCAAGAAACAAATAAAACTTGTTAATTGGTAATGATGCGAACATGAATATTTCCTTTAAACAGTTGAAAGGTTTCATTGCGGTGGCCCGGCACGAAAATTTCACCAGGGCAGCTGAGGAAGTCCATTTGACGCAGGCTGGCATCAGCGCGCTGGTGCGCGATCTGGAAACTCAGCTGGGATTTGATTTGTTTCTTCGAACGACCCGTAAGGTTGTGCTTACGGACAATGGCCGCGATTTTCTTGTGACTGCTCAAAACGTGAGCAGCGAAATGGAAAATGCCATCTTGCGATTGAACATGGTGGATCGCAACCAGCGCCAGCGGATGATCATTGGCGTGACTCCGCTGGTGGCCAGCTACGTCATGCCAGACGTGATGCTGGGATTCAACGCGTTGCAATTGGGCGTAAAGCTGGAGGTGCTGGAAATTGACCGAAACGCAATGAGAGACAAAGTAGAGTCCGAAGCCATTGATGCTGCGTTTGGCGCTTTTTTTGAGGTGGGGTCGGGCATCCGGCGCAAGCTGATCATGGCGTCATCACTCTCCCTGGCTGTGCCAGGGAACGTTGACCGGAAGATTAGCCCGATCAGCTGGGAAAACCTGCCCGAAGGCGCTTACATTGGCTTACCGCCAGACAATCCAATTCAACAAAGGGTCATGCGAAAACTGCACGTTCATGGGGTGCGGCTGAACTGGTCTGCCACGTATTCCCATATTGAAACCGTGATTGGAATGGTGGAAAAAGGCCTGGGCTATGCGCTATTGCCCGGGTTTTCTTCGGTAATAACAAAGCGCAAATCTGTGTCGCTGATTCCCATCGATCCTGTGGAACATACGGATTACTACTGCATCTCGCTGGCAGGCAAGAAAGCCTCGCGGGCATTATTGGCGCTGCAGAAACTGTTCTCGGACGCGTTCAGTGGGCATCACACCTAGTCTTCCCGTGGGCATTACACCCGGTATTTCAGACGCAGGTGGCGGTCGCGGCATGAGCGGGCAAGCTCCACGCCGTGCCAGGCGCCAGGCCCGTGCTGCATGACCGGCACCCGCATCATTGCGCATCCAAAGGCACGACGCTGCCGCCTTCTGCCTGCAAGCGGGCCAGATAGCACTCGTGATCGAGCACCTGATAAGGGAAATACAATCCAGGCGCTGTGGGCGCTTTGCCGTCCAGTCCAACCAATCGCTCCAGTATCATGCTGACCCCCAGCGCGGTCAGGGGCGCGGCGCCGCCCGGATGGAACGCGCCATGGCGGGTGCGCAGCGGGCGGCCGTCACGGTCCGTACCAGCCATTTCGATGATGATTTCCGTTGATTTGGGCTGACCACGACGCCGAGACGAAGTGATACCGGTGGCCAGATTAAATTGCACGTCCGACGCGCCGGTCGCTGCCGCCAGGCCGGCGACATCGATAGACGAAAAGCCGGCGCTTGCCATCTTTGTGCCATCGATTGCGCGGAACCGGGCTTTGGCATCTTCGTTGCTGCGCCAGATATAACTGCCTTTACGGCGGGTGAGGGCAGCCGGCATCATCCGGCCCAGGCGTTCAAAATCCTCGGCCACGGCCGGACCGCCTGCATCCTGCTCATCCACCAGCGCGTTGATGGTGATCTCATGCACCTGTGCAAAAGCCCTGGCGCTGGTAAGCGTGGCGATGGTTGTCGCGCCCACCAGCCATTCATAGCCCAGGACGATTGCGCCCGTGCCGGGAGAGTGCATATAGGCGGCCACTTCAGGGGCAATTTCGTATACGCCGGAAGAAATGCTCAGGTGCGGCACGCCGCGATGCTGCGCAAAACGCAGGCCGGCCAGCTGGTGATCAGCATAAAAGACCGCTACAGCGCTGACTTGGCGATCACCCAAACCGAGTTCCTTGGTATGCGGATCGATTACCACGCCTTGCGCGTTGCCGATTGCGCGGGCCGCCTGGCGGCTTTTGGCCGGATCCCGACCTCCGATCAGTAATGGAACATTGGGGTAGACGGAGCGCAGCGCCCGCGCGGTCTGCCGTCCGATCGCGCCGCTGCCGCCCATCAGGAGAATTGCATCTGAAATCATTGTCATCTATCCTTGCAGAGAGTTAGAATCTACCAAAGGTAGGATAAACCTACTAAAAGTAGCTTAACCTACTAAAGGTAGGTTCCGCAAGGAGAATTTCGACTGTGTTAAATCATTCCGGGCAGAATGCCGTGAAGACGCTTGCAAAGACGCCTTCAATCACGTCCGCGCGGCGGTTGCCGAAAGAAGCGCGGCGCCAGCAATTGCTGGCCACGGCCCTCGTGATCATTCGCGATGAAGGGGCGGATCGCTTGACCCTGGGCAACCTGGCCATTCGTGCCGGTGTTTCCAAGCCGGTGGTGTACGAACATTTCGGTACGCGCTCCGGACTGCTGATCGACCTATACCGGTGGATCGATACCGAGCGGGTAAGCGCATTTCAAGCGGCCATGGCTGCTGAAACGCGCGGGCTGGAGGAGACCGTCAGCCTGCTGGCGACCACCTATATCCATTGCGCGACGGACATCACCGATGATTTTCACACCGTGGGCGCCGCGTTGGCCGGTAGCCAAGAGAAGGCGGCTGTCTTCCAGGAACTGCTCAATAACGTAATCATGATGTTCGCTGCGGTTTTGAAGCCTTTCGACACCTTGCCGGCGGGCGAGCTGGAAAGGCGCTGCATCGGTTTTGTGGGAGCGGGGGAGGCGTTGTCGTCCGCGTTGGTGCGTGGTACGCTGGACGCGCAGGAGGCCGAACGTGTTTTTGCGTCATTGATCCAGGGAGGGATGAGGGCGGGTTAAAGGCCCTATCGGAATAATTTTGCGGATCGGGCAGTCGCCATGCCATAGATAACGCCAGCGGAAAACCGGCGTTGTGCTTTGTGCAACGCAACTGCCCACGCAATGATCCTGGCGTATGCAGCACACAAGCCGCACAATCGCATTTTTCACGCAGCGCCGCTGCGGGCGCTTCGGTATGGCCCTGATGCGCATGGCCCCAATATAGCTCTATCATGGCCCCAATTTACCCATTCATATTTACAAGGGATTGCAATGACAGAAAAACCTGCGGTTCGGATTTCATACGAGGACCACGGCACGAAGGGGCGCTTTGTGGCCCATATCACGGGTATCGACGGCGAGGGCGAACTGACCATCTCGAAGGTATCGGAGGTACTGGTGATTGCCGATCACACTTTTGTTCCCGATGCGATGCGCGGCACAGGCGCCGCATCAGCGCTGGTCGAGGCCCTGATCGCGGATGCCCGCGATAAGACATACCGCATCATGCCGCTGTGCCCGTTCGTGCGGGCGCAGTCGCTGAAGCATCCGGAGTGGGCCGATGTCATTCAGCAGTAAAGCCGGAACGCTTCAATACATGGGTATACCGATTCTGAATACAGACGTTGCGCGGGTGGTCCGGGCGACAACCAAGCAGGAGACATAACATGATTGAAATGGTTATTGAGCAGCGGCGTCGCAATCTGGGTGGCGGACTTGATGTTGGCCGCGTACTGCCGTTCGCAAAGCAGCCGATGGTAGGGCCATTTATCTTTTTCGATCACATGGGGCCGCTCGACCTTGCGCCAGGCGTGGATCGCAGCGTTGACGTACGTCCCCACCCGCATATCGGTCTTGCCACGGTTACCTACCTGTTTGCCGGCGAAGTGGTGCATCGCGACAGCCTGGGCTACGAACAGGTGATTCGGCCACAGGAAGTGAACTGGATGACCGCGGGCCGCGGCATCACGCATAGCGAGCGGTTCGAGCGCGCGCGGGCGCAAGGGGATCATCTGCATGGCATCCAGGCATGGGTCGCATTACCGACCGAGTTGGAGGAAACCGCCCCGACCTTCTCTCATCATTCCGGCAGCGATTTGCCGCAATGGAATGATGCCGGCGTGAGCGGCCAGCTGATTGCCGGTAGCGCTTATGGACTGACTGCCGGCGCTGAAACACATTCGCCGCTGTTCTATGCCCATCTGGATATGGCGCCGGGCGCGACCGCCGAAATCCCGGGCGGGTACGCAGAGCGCGCGATTTATATTGCGACCGGTGTGGTGCAGATGGATGGCACGCGCTACGAGGCCGGCAGAATGCTGGTGCTGGGGGCTGCCGCCTCGCGGGTGCGTGCCGTGCAGCGCGCTACCGTGATGGTGCTTGGCGGGGAACCGTTAGGCGAACGATTCCTGTACTGGAACTTCGTGTCCTCTTCAAAGGACCGACTGGCGCAGGCTGCATCCGACTGGAAGGCGGGACGCATGAAGCTGCCGGATGCTGACGATCAAGAGTTCACCCCGCTGCCGGACGATCCGGCCGCGCCCGCGCCCGCCATGTCGTAAGGCAGGCGTCGCCGTTTGACGGCACCCCAGCGTGCAGGATCACAGGAACGCAAAGCGCTTAAGCGATAAGCGCTTTGCAGGGAGGGTGGGCTGATGCCAGGATTTTTGATCGATTCATGCCAACCTGCAGCGTTCGGCCCGCCTGTCCCTTTATTCCCGATTGATGCAGCGCAGCCTTGCCGCATTGAGGACCGGCGCAGACACGATTTCAGCTCACTGACTCAATATTGACGATAAATATTTATTCCCGGGCGCTTGATCAAGAATAACGGCGAATGTGTTTATCATGGGATCGATACCATTTGGCCCGAGGGGAAAGAATATGTCTTTGGATTCAGTAGACCGCCGTTTGCGTTTTTTTGTTTCTATTGCCGATTTGGGTTCTCTGTCCAAGGCGGCAACGGTCCTGGATCAGACCCAATCCGGCCTTAGTAAACAACTGGCGCTGCTCGAGGCTCATGTGGAGCAGCGCTTATTCGTGCGGACCGGCCGGGGCTTGAAATTGACGCAAGCCGGAGAGGTTCTGTATGAAGCCGTCAAACCGGCTTTTCTGGAAATAGACCGGGCGCTGGAACACGTGCGCAAGCAGGGTATTACGCAGGGTACGGTGCGACTGGCGGCTGTGCACACGCTTAGCTACTATTTCACGGCAGACTGCATCGCCACTTTTGTCAGTAACCGGCCGCATGTCAACCTGTCATTAATGGGCAGAAGTTCGCCAGAAGTGGTGACGCTGGTAGAACAAGGGAATGCAGAGCTGGGATTGGTATACGACTCGGCAGTCGATACCGATGCGCTTGAATCTACCGCGCTGTTTGAAGAAAATATGGCGCTGATTGTCAGGCAGGATAGCGGGTTGAACGGGCCCCAGGACCTCACGTCCGCCTCGCTCCAGCTGGTCGGGTTTCCGCCGCACTATGCTTTGCGCAAGATGATACACAGCGGCGGCCTGCAGCCCCATTTCGTGACCGAAGCCGAAACGGTGGATGCCATGTTGACACTTGTTTCTTCAGGGGTGGGCGATTGCATTCTGCCGTCCCGGATACCGGCCAAAGTGCTGGCGGATTATGGTTTGAGGAAGGTGCACATTGACCAGCCTTTATTGCGGCGAAGAATGGTGTTGGTCAAGCATCGGAACAAACCGCTGAGTGCCCTGGCCATTGCCCTGGAGCAATGCATCATACAACTATCGCAAGCGATGAGGGCGCAGATGGAATAGCTGCTATGAAGTTTGCTTTATAGCTATATTCGATGTGGATCAATAGAATCTGTCATAGAACGCAGAACGTTCATTCAGAAACAGATCATGTACGGAGGCCACAGCATGAATGCGCCATTAAGAGAAAAATCCTACTTTGACAACCGTGCTACCCAGGAAATGTCGAAGCATTTACAAGTTATAGAACGAGACACGAAGGCGACCATGGCTTACGCCTGTCGCATCCTGGCCATGACCGAGCAGGAAGCGGGGCTGGCGGGACAGATCAGTGTCAGGTCCGAGCGCCCGGGCGCCTACTGGACGCTGCGCTTTGGCCTGGGTTTCGATGAAGCGAAACCGGAAGACTTCATTGAAGTGGATCGCGACCTGAATACATTGACCGGGGAAGGGATGGCCAACCCGGCGACCCGCTTTCACCTCTGGGTCTATGATGCCCGTCCTGATGTCAATTGCATTATTCATACCCATTCGCCCTGTGCTTCGGCGCCTGCCGCCGCAAGGCAGCCGCTGGTCATCTCGCAAATGGATATGACACCCTTGCATAACGATTGCGCCTTTCTGGGCGAATGGCCCGGTGTGCCGATTGCCGACCAGGAAGGCGTCATTATTTCGCAGGCGCTGGGAAACAAGAAGGCAATTATCCTGGCCCATCATGGCTATTTGACCGCGGGCACGTCTTGTGAAGAGGCGACCTACCTGTCGGTTTATCTTGAACGCGCCGCGCGCATGCAGATCCGCGCGCAGGCCTTTGGCAAACTCACCCCCGTGGACGATACGCTTGCTGCCGAAGCCCACGATTATCTGCTGAAAACCTCAATCGTAAAGGCGACGTTCAATTACTGGTGCAGACAGACGCATGGTATTGCTGCGCTTGATCTGACGTAGTTATCTGGCACGCTGACAAGACAATAAATTTCATTACTATTAAAAGGAACCGGGATGGCGAATAATACGACATCCGGGTCTGCCCGTTCGCGCTCGCAATATGTGACGGCAGGCCTGGCAAGCATGATGGGGACAACCATTGAGTGGTACGACTTTTTCTTATACGGAACAGCCGCTGCACTGGTTTTCAATACGATATTTTTTCCTTCTTTCGACCCGTTGACAGGCACTCTGGCGGCGTTTGCCACCTATTCGGTAGGATTCTTTGCCCGACCGCTGGGAGGTATCATTTTTGGTCATTTCGGTGACAAGGTCGGGCGCAAGTCCATGTTGCTCATCACATTATTCATGATGGGGATTCCGACCATCCTCATCGGACTGATTCCGTCCTATGAGTCTATTGGCTATTGGGGCGCCGTATTGCTGGTGCTCATGCGATTCGTCCAGGGCATTGCGGTAGGCGGGGAATGGGGCGGTGCCGTATTGATGGCGGTGGAGCACGCCCCCGAAGGAAAGAAAGGGTTTTTTGGCAGTCTGCCGCAAGCAGGGGTTGCACCGGGCTTGATACTGTCCTCTCTGGCCATGGGCGCGGTGGCGACATTGCCCAACGAAGCCATGCTGTCTTGGGGCTGGAGAATTCCTTTCCTGGCAAGCGTTGTACTGTTGCTGGTTGGCTGGTTCATCCGTGTCAAGGTCGCCGAATCGCCCGACTTCGAGCGCATGGCGAAGAAAGGCGAAAAGGTCGGGATGCCGGCCATGATCGTTCTGAAGAAGTATCCGAAAGAAGTGCTTGTGGTTGTTGGTGGCCGACTTGCCGAAGTCACCTGGTTCTACACTGTGGTTACCTTTGCGCTGGCCTACGCGACCAATACCCTTGGTATCGACCGGATGGTCATGCTGGATGCGACGATCTGGGGCGCGTTGGTGGCGCTGTTTACCATGCCCCTGTTTGGCGTCCTTGGCGACCGCCTGAGTTTCAAGTGGGTATTCATGGCAGGCTCCGTCGGCATCTTGCTGTTTTCCTCCCTGTTTTTCTCCATGCTGGGCAGTTTGAGCGTCGCATCAATCAACACGGCCATGATCATTGCGATCGGATTGGTGTACGCCTGCCTGTATGGTCCCGAAGGCAGCCTGTTCTCTGCCCAATTCCCGCCCGAGGTGAGATATAGCGGCATATCGATTGCGGTACAGGTGTCTGGCGCCATCGGCGGCGGCCTGGCTCCGCTGATCGCCACCTCGCTGCTTGCTTACGGTGATGGCGACCCCCGTTATATCGTATGGTACTTGAGCGGCCTGGGTGTCATTGCCATTATCAGCTCGCTCTTCATGCATGGCCCCGCCCGGTTTGCAGCGCCGACGCAAATGCAGGAGGCCCGGTCGTGAACGGCAGGACTATAGACTATTACTTCTGGCTCAATTCCGACTGGGCGTATCTGGGCGCCGACCGCCTGGAAGCCATGGCGGCAAAATATGATGCGGCGATCAACTACAAGCCGGTGGATCTTCCTGATGTATACGCCAGGACGGGCGGAATGCTATTACATCAGCGCTCGCCGCAGCGCCAGGCCTACCGCGTTGCTGAGCTGAAACGATGGTGCACAAAACTGGGCATTCATATCAACCCGCAGCCCAGATACATGTGTCCGAATGCAGATCTGGCATCTTGCATGGTGATCGCGGCCAGCCAGAGCGGGACTGACATCTCTGCGTTGTATAAAGCCATTCTGCGCGCTGAATGGTGCGACGATCAGGATATTTCATCTGAGATAACCCTGGCTGATATCGCGAACAAGCACGGATTGGCCGGACCGGAACTTTTGCAGCGGGCCCACGCGCCGCAAATTGTTTCCCTGTACCGACAGTACACTGACGAGGCGGTTGCTCGTGGTGTCTTTGGTTCGCCTTCGTACGTCTTTCAGGGTGAGCTGTTTTGGGGGCAGGACAGACTGGATATGCTGGAAGAGGCGATCAAAAGGGCGGATTGAATGGCCTGCCGGCGGTTATCTCTATGGTGACAAGGCACTGGCTGCCGGCCGGGACGTGTCCGTTCGCCTGGTCGCCACAACGGCGATGGCGCCGATGAACGCTAAAATAACATAGCCATCGCCAATCTCTTCAGCCCACGTTCATATATGCGTGACGGTCGGCACAGCCTCCAGCCGCAAGGCGGCAAGGAGCGGATCAATCGCCGCAACCGGTGCGACAGCAAGGGACGACAATCCCAGCCATGACGCCAGAAGCCGCAATTCCTCGATCAGACGTTCTACTGTATGAGGCGGCGCCTCGGACTCGACATGCGCCCGCTGGACGATGAGCGCGCCGGACTGGCGCTCCGCCTTCAGGTCCACCCGCGCCACCAGCGCGCCATCCAGCAGAAAAGGCAGCACGTAATAGCCATGCTCACGCTTGTGTGCCGGCGTATAGATTTCCAGCCGATAGCGAAAGCCAAACAGCCTTTCGGTGCGCGGGCGATGCCAGATCAGCGGATCAAAGGGCGAGATCAGCGCCGCGCCACTGATCTTGCGGCCGGCACGCGCCTCTTTGTGGACATAGGCTTGCTGCCGCCAGCCACGCACTTTCACAGGAATGAGGGTCCCTTCCTCCACCAGTTGCTGCAACGGCAGCGGCAGATCCGCAGCGGGAATACGGTAGTAATCGCGTAAATCTTCTGCGGTCGCGATGCCAAGCGCCCTGGCCGAGCGGGCGAGCAACGCGCGCTGCGCTTCCACATCGCTGGGTGTGGGTTGAGCGAGAACCGTGCGAGGCAAGACCCGCTCTGGCAGATCATAGACGCGCTCGAAACTGCCGCGGCGATGAGTCGCGGCGATCAGGCCAGACCAGAACAGCCATTCGATGGCATGCTTTACTTCGCTCCACGCCCACATTTGCTTGGCCGCCCCCTTGACTGGCTTATCGGCGGCAGGCAACAGATCGGAGGCCGCCAGCGGGCCTTCGGCGCTGATGCGATGCAGGATGGCATCGGCTTCGGCGCGTTTTTCTTTGGCAAACGCTTGCAGCGGTCGCCAGACCCCCTCGCCGCGAAGCGCGCGCTCCATGCGCCAGCGCAATAAAGGCTGGCAATCTATCGGCAGCAGTGATGCCGCATGTCCCCAATACTCGAAGAAGCGTTTGGATTTGGCGACGCTATCGGCATCCAGAAGCGAGCGCTCGTAGGGACCCAGGCGGGAAAAAAGCGGCAGATAATGGGCGCGAACCAGGACGTTCACACTATCGATTTGCAGTACGCCGAGCTGTTCGATAGCGCGGCGCAGGTGAGCGGTGCTGATCGTGCGGTCACGGACCAGGTTATTGAAGCCTTGTGCCGTGAGTGCGATACGGCGCGCTTCTGCAGGAGATAGTTCTGACTTCGTTAAGTTTGACATTGGCATGAGGCCTTATCGCATTTGGGGAAGGCCGCAGGCCATGGGTACACGCGCGGCATTTTGTCCCATTATAAGAATGGAATAAATAGAGCCATCCCGCAGGATACAATCATCATCAATCAGCATCGAAAAGATATTCTATAACTGGTAAGCAGAAAAATAATAATAAACAGGACAGATGATTTTAAAAAGTGATCCTTGAGGCCAGAAAGATCTGGACGCAAAACAACAGGGCTGCGCCAGGCCGGATCGAATGTCGATTGATACTTTCAAGCCTGCAGGTGTAGGGGTGTATATAAGCCGGATCGACCATGTTCAGGGCGGGACCGATTGCAGAGGCGCAAGCAATGGTCCAGAAACAGCCGGGTTTTTTCAGCGAAAGCAGCGCGTTAAGCGAGCGATAGGCGCGATGCCAGTCTGATCATCAGGATTTCTTGCATCATGCCATAACCAATTTCAGTTGACCTATGGTTCAGGCACCGCGTTGCATGGCGGCCCTAAGCAATTCCAAAAAATTGTTTGCCAGGACAGAAGGCGTTCGTCCCTCCCGGGTCAGAATGCCAAGTGGACGCTGCAGCGAAGGCGATCGCAGCGGTATGACCCGAATATCCACCGGACCAAGCTGCGGCAGTACCAGCCGCGGCAACGCAGTAATACCCAGGCTGGCGGCGACCAGCTTGCCGGTAAGCGGGATGCCGGCCATTTGATAGGCGGGCTGGATATCCAGATGCAATTGCTTGAATACCTGCTGGGTGAGCATAGACATGCTGGTGGTCGGCGACAGCGCAATATACGGGTATTTTTCGAACACTGTCCATTTACATGACGATGCGTCGGCCAGCGGGTGATCGGGGCTGCATATCAAGACAAACTCATCATCGAGCAGATGCTCATACTGCACCTTTTCTGATTTTGGCGGTCGCATGGTAATGCCGAAATCGACTTCGCTGTTGGCAACACGCTCTGTAATGATCTGACTATGGGGAGCGTCTACAGATATATTGACGTCAGGCCACAGGCGGGCAAATTCGCATAGCACGTCCGGCAGGAAAGATGCCCCAACCGACGGGAGCGCGGCGATCGACAGCGTTCCCCGGTTGCCTTCCAGATACTGCGCTACCTCTTGCAGAGACGATTCAAAATCCAGAAGCAGCCGACGCGCGATCGGGAAAAATGAAACGCCGGCCGGCGTGAGGCGTACGTTTCTGGTATCCCGATCAAACAGCTTTGCGCCGACTGCATCTTCTGCACCCTGGATGCAGCGGCTTAGCGCAGGTTGAGACATATGCAGGCGCAGCGACGCTTTTTGAAAGCTCAACAATTGCGCTACCGCAATGACTGCTTCCAGATGATTCAAAGTGAGTCTTGATCGCATGATTATTCCGGTTTTGGTATTACTTAATTGATAATTTTGCATTTTACAGAATAAAAGCCTGCGATATACACTGGCTCCCAATCCGTTCCGTTACGGACCGATAAAACAATAAAGAGGAGCATATACCATGATGACAAAGGCGCTTGTGGCAGTGATGGCAACGGTGATGCAGCTGGGCTTGACCGCCACTGCAACCGCATCAGAAGCAACCTTTCCGGAAAAACCGATTACGCTGCTTGTGCCGTTTCCGGTTGGCAGCGGCAGTGACAGCACGGCGCGTGTGGTGGCTCAGGAAGTTTCCACTAAGAGCGGTCAGACCGTTGTCGTCGAAAACAAACCTGGCGCAAATGGATTTATCGCGACGCGTGCAGCCGCCAGAGCCAAGCCTGACGGATACACGCTGCTGCTCACCAGCAATACCCACTACGCCAATAAATATTTGTTCAAAAATGTGCCTTACGATCCCCTGGGTGATTTCGAACCCCTTGCGGTGATCCGGGAGCCATCTCCGCTGGTGCTGGTGGTGGGCGCATCCTCTGCCTACAAGACGCTGGACGATCTGACAAAAGCTGCGCGCACGAAGAAAGAGGGGCTGACCTATGGGAGCGGCAACTCTTCGTCACGGGTAGGCGCAGAGCTGTACAAGCAGCAAATTGACGCGAGGATTCTTTATGTGCCCTACAAAGGGAATGCCGAAGCACTGAATGATGCCGCTGCGGGACGCGTAGACATGGTTTTCTCGGACGTCGGCGCCATGAGGCCGCTTTATGAAGCCGGCAAAATCCGGCCGTTAGCGATTACTGGCAGCCAGAAAATGCCCTTTCTGAAAGGCGTCAAGTCTTCTGCTGAACTTGGGTTGCCCGGCCTTGATATTGGATCCTGGGGTGTCTTCCTGGCGCCCAAAGGCACGCCAGCAGACGTCCTGGAGAAATTGCATCAGTGGATATCGGAATCTGCGCAGGCCGAGCCGGTAAAACAGTTGATTGCTGCGACCGACGGCGTGCCGGCACACATGTCGCGCGAGCAGGTCGGCCAATTCGTCAAATCTGAAATGAAAAAATGGGGCGCCATTATTCAGCGAGCAGGAATTGAACCGCAATAAAAGTCGAGCAAACATGTTTAAGAGGAATAAGTCACGTGTCACTAAAAGGTATTCGCGTTGTTGAAATCGGCCAGGTCCTGTCGGCGCCCTACGCAGGCATGATTCTGTCGGATCTGGGCGCAGAGGTCATCAAAATTGAAAAGCCCGGCACCGGCGACGATGCCCGCACCATGGGTCCGGCGTTTCGCGATAACGCCTCGATGACTTTTCATGATGTCAATCGGGGCAAGCGCTCTGTCGTCATTGATCTGAAATCGGCCCTGGGGTTGCAACAGCTGTTTTCGGTGCTGGGCACGGCCGATGTCCTGATTCACAACTTGCGTCCAGGCGAGTCGGAAAAGCTCGGGTTGGGGCAAGATGTCGTCACGGAAAAATTCCCGGCGTTGGTGTATTGCGAAATCACGGCATTCGGACATAAGGGATCACGGCGTCTTCAACCCGGTTACGAGCCGCTGTTGCAGGCATTCAGCGGTCTGATCAGCATGAACGGCAGTGAAGATGCGCCGGCGGCCCGCATGGGCGCCTCCATTGTCGATCAAGGAGCGGCAATGTGGTCGGTGATCGGCATCCTGGCAGCGCTGCGTGAGCGTGAGCAAAGCAGGTGCGGCGGGGTTGTTAACACGTCGCTGCTCGAAACCGCGCTGGCGTGGGCGGCGCCTCGCATTCACGGGCAGATCAATGAGGGGCGGGAATCGAAACGTTACGGCACGGCGCATCCGGGCCTGGTTCCCTACCAGGGATTCGACACGCTGGACGGGCCGATGATGATCTGCGCCGGCAATGATCGGCTATTTGCCAAACTGGCGAGCGTGATGGGGCATCCAGAATGGTGTGACGATGAACGGTTTGAAACGAACCGGCAGCGTCTGAAAAATCGCGAAGCAATCGTCAGCGCAATTCAGAACATACTGGCCGCAGAGCCAAGGGCGCTCTGGGTGTCGCGTTTGGAGGCGGCCGGCGTGCCGGTTGCGCCCATCAATACCATTCAAGAGGCGCTTGAAGAGCCCCAGGTGCAGGAGATTGACATGCTGCGTCAAGTGAATGGCGCCGATTTTGTACTGGCAGGGTTGCCGCTATCGTTCGATGCGATCCGGCCGGAAGTAACCGGGCCCGCACCCAGACTGGGCGAGCACACGGCCGCCATTTTACGTTCCTTATCATAAAGGTAGAACACTCATGTCGATTGACTTTACCGTGCCGGAAGACGGCATTGCCCTTATCACGATCAACAGGCCGGAAAAACGCAATGCGTTTGATGCCGAACATTACGCCGCATTGTCCGCCGCCTGGGAACGCGTGCGTGACGATAACAGTATCCGGGCTGCGGTCATTACCGGCGCGGGCGACAAATCATTCAGCGCCGGCGCAGACCTCAAAAGCTTCATCACCCGCAAAAGCGCGCTGGACGAATTCTGGCAAACGCAGAAAGGCATGCTGCTCAATCGTGGCCTGGAGGTATGGAAGCCGATTATTGCGGCGGTCAATGGCTATTGCCTGGCCGGCGGGATGACATTGTTGCTGGCCACCGATATCCGCGTTGCCGCTCAGCACGCGACTTTCAGCCTGGCGGAGGTCAAGCGCGGCATTATCGCCGGCAACGGCGGAACCCAGCGCATTATGGCGCAGTTGCCGCACGCCATCGCCATGGAAATGCTATTGACAGGAAACAGCATTGACGCGCCTACCGCCGAACGGTGGGGACTGGTCAATCGGGTCGTCGCGCCCGAACAGTTGCTTGATACCGCCATGGCCTATGCGCGGCAAATTGTAGGTAATGCGCCCCTGGCCGTGCAGGCAGCGAAAGAGCTGGCGTTGCGAGGGCCGGAACTGGGGCTGGCCGGCGGGCTACGATTTGAACAGATGGTCAATAAAATACTGCTCGCGTCCGACGATGCCCGGGAAGGCACAACCGCTTTTAAAGAAAAACGCGCGCCTGTTTTCAGTGGGAAATAAACCTATGACCGTCAAATCTGATTCCCTCAGGGGGAAATATGTGATCGCGGGTATCGGGCATACCGCGTTTGGGAAACTGGGGCAGGACACGGTTTCGCTCAATGTAGCCGCGTGCGCCAGCGCACTTGCAGATGCCGGGGTTGAAAAGGAAGCGGTGGATGCCTTGTTTGTGAAGACGCCGACCTCAAAACGGGAAATTCTGTATGGGCAAAAGGTTGCAGAAGGCCTGGGGATACAACCGCGGTGGGGCGGCGCCTGGGACCAGGGGGGCGCCGCCAACATTTCGCTCATTTCATTTGCAATCATGGCGATTGAAACAGGGCAATGCGATATTGCGCTTGTCAGCTATGCTGACAACCCGCGCAGCGGCAGTCGCGATGTATATGCAAGGCCCAGAGGCAACGATAGTCTGTTTGGCTGGTTTTCCACGGCGGCAGGCTATGGCATGATTCACCGGGCCCACATGCTTGAATATGGCACGCCGCCAGAGGCTTTTGCCGCAGTCGCGCTGGCGGCGCGAAAGCACGGCGCCCTGAACCCGCATGCGCAGTTAAGAAAGGAAATTTCAATGGCCGATTACCTGGCGTCCCCGTTGTTGATCGACCCTTTGCGCCGCGACGATTGCTGTCTGCTCTCGGATGGGGGCGCCGCCGTCGTGATCATGAGCCGGCAGGCCGCCAGAGCACGGGGGATTGATCACGCGGTGCCCATACTTGGCATGGGCAGCGGACAGACCTCCTGGGAGCTTCCCGCGCGGCCGACGTTGACCTCTACCCAGGCGGTGCAGTCGGGCAGACTGGCCTTCGACATGGCCGGTATTACGCCGGCCGACGTGGACGTCGCGCAGTTGTACGATTGCTTTACCATCACGCCCCTGATGACCCTGGAAGATTACGGGTTCTGCGAGAAGGGCAAAGTAGCGCAATTCGTTTGCGATGGGCAAATCGAGATCGGGGGCCGATTACCGGTCAATACCAGTGGAGGCCTGTTGTCCGAGACCGGCATGCCTGGATTGCAATTGATTCTGGAAGGTGTCCGACAAATTCGAGGCACGGCCACACTGCAGGTCCCCGGCGCTGACGTGTGCGTCGTCAGCAATCAGGGCGGCACAATGCATACGCATGCCACACTTGTTTTGGGAGACTAAAGTCATGGATAATGAACTGGTTCCGGACATCAACGACTGCAACCGTCCATATTGGGAATCCCTGGCGCATGGAAGCTTGACGTTCCAGACTTGCGCGCGTTGCGGCCACAACTGGCTGCCTCCCAGCAGATGCTGCCCGGGTTGTCTTTCCACGAGTTGGTCGTGGAGCAAAGCCGCGGGACGGGGGAAAATAATCAGCTGGGTGGTGTATCACGTTGCTTATCACCCGGCATTCAAAGACCGCCTTCCCTACAATGTCGCGCTCATAGAATTACAGGAAGGCCCGAGACTGATCAGCAATGTGCTGGGAGATTGCGCTCTGCTTTCGGGCAACGCCGAGGTAGACCTGGTGATTGAAACGCAAGGGGACGTGCATGTCCCCAGGTTTGTGCTTGCCGGCAACGGTGGTTAGTGACTCATGATTGTGTCGCTGCGACGGCGACGGTTTGATCCGGCGTACGATTGTGTTCCGGCCAAGCTGTTGCGCCATCTGAATCTTGGCGCAACAGCGGGTTGATTGACGGGTCTGGCCACGCTGTTGCGGGAGACTTGCGAGCGTCGCCAGTCAAATCATTCACGACGATTCAATTTACCCGGAACCTGGCGATGGTTTTTTCGTCCAGTTTCAGTCCCCATCCTGGCCCGTCGGGCACCTTATAAACGCCGTTGTCAAACGGATTGCGGTTTTCGACCAGGCTGTAGAACAGCGGGTCGCGGTCAGGGTGAAATACTTCCATATATGTCCCATGGGGGATGGAGGCCAGCAGGTGTGCGGACACCTGGGGCTCCTCGTGGTGCCCCATCTGGACTTCGAAAGACATGGCCATGGCGGCAACGCGGCGCCATTCCGTGGGCCCGCCGCTCCAGCTCGCATCAAAATTGCATACGTCTATCGAACGGTCGACCATCAGGTCGCGACAGCCGCCCCGATGATATTCACTTTGGCCGGCGGCCACCGGAATGCCGGTTACCTGGCGTACCAGCGCCATGGAGGACCTGTCGTTATACCAGCGGCAAGGTTCTTCGAACCACCGGATATTGCAGTCTTGTACCAACAGTCCGAATTTGATGGCGTCGCGCTGCGTAAACCCCTGGTTGGCATCGACGCATAAAATGAAGTCGTCGCCGACTGCAGAGCGCGCTGCCTTGACCCGGGCCGCATCCTCTTCGGGGCTTCGTCCGCCCACCTTGAATTTGCAGCCGGCGAGTCCGTCTTTGCGCAGTGCTTCCATTTCGGTGCCGAAATCGGCCAGTTTTTTGCCATCCTCGTAGTAGCCGGCAATGGCGATTACCTGCAAACTGTCCCGATAGCCGCCCCAGAGCTTATATAAGGGCTGGCCCAGGGCCTTACCCCAGGCATCCAGGACTGCACTATCTATGCATGCCTGTGCATTGGTCGCCAGCTTGCGGTCACGCAAAATATTGTAGGTCGGCGCCAGGGCAGCCTGCCACACCTGCTCGCTGGAAAATATATCCAGCCCAATGACCTTGGGTTTGATCTCTTCATGGATGATTTTCAGAATCTCGGCCTGTGTTTCGTACTCGTCACCGTTATAGCATTCTCCAACGATCCCTTCATCGGTATAGACGCGGGTGATGATCGTGCAACGATGAGTCATGTGGTAGTAGCTGCCCTTGAAGGTCTTGGGCAGCGGCATTTCAATTGCGATTGTTTCAATATCTGTGATTTTCACTTTACATCCTTATTGTTTGGTGAATACGGTCAGGCATTCGACGGGAAACTCAATCTGCACGTTTTCGCCTTCGGCAAAACGAGGTACCGTACCAAGTTCGACGATATCCATGATTTGTCCGAAGAAAGACAGGGTATAGAGCGTTTGTGTGCCGAGATACTGGCGATGCAGGATGCGCGCTTCATGCAATCCTGGGCGACGGGCTGTCGCGTGGTCGAACATCTTTACGTTCTCGGGTCGTATCGCCATCTGCGCCGGGCCGGCCTGAACCCTGAAGTCTGCCGGCAGGACCAGGAGTCTCTCGGTATGTCCGTCAATGTGCACCTCGCGAGCGCCGTTGGCCAAATCGCGCAGTTGCACATTCAATACCGTGGCCGCGCCGGTGAAGTTCGCAACGAACAGGTCGCGCGGATTGTTATAGACTTCCGTTGGCACGTCGTGCTGCAGCATTTGGCCGTCCTTCATGACACCGATTCGGTCGCCAATGACCACTGCTTCGGCCTGATCATGTGTGACATACAATGCAGTGACTCCTGCGTCCTTGACGATTTTGCGCAGATCGTCGCGCAATCTGATGCGCAATTTGGCATCCAGGTTGGACAGGGGTTCATCCAGAAGAAGCAGAGTGGGTTTGTAGGAAAGGCTGCGCGCCAGCGCGACCCGCTGCATCTGGCCGCCGCTGAGCGCCACGACGGGTCTGTCGGCATAGTCCTGGAGTCCGACCAGCTCCAGTGCTTCCTGTGCTTGCGAGCGTATATCCTTGCGCGAGAGATTCTTGTCGCGCAAGGGATACTCAACGTTTTGCCCGACCGACATATGCGGCCATACGGCATAGGACTGGAAAACCATGCCCAGATTGCGATGCTGCGGCGCTATGAAAATCCCGTTTTCCGGATCGGCGACAAGGCGTCCGCCGATGCTGATGGTGCCCCCGGTTGGATGGTCAAGACCCGCAACGGAACGCAACGTGGTCGTTTTGCCGCAGCCGGACGGCCCCAGCAAGGCCAGGATATTGCCCGCTTCAATCGTGAATGATACGTTATCGACCGCCGGCTTCATGCCGGCGCCGTAACTTTTCATCAGATTCGTGATGACGAGTTCAGAAGACATGTTATACCTCAGTGAACACCGAAAACCAGGTTCCACTTCGCCAGCCATTCGTTGCGCAGCGAAGTGAATTCTTTGCTATCGGGAATCCAGATTTTGGTCGAAGCATCCGCGCCCTCGGGCATGGGGGCGTTTTTCATGACAGAAAATCCGCCGCCGTTCTTGACCCATGCGGCCTGGCCTTCTTCAGATAACGCCCAATTCATGAACAGGCGCGCGGCGTTCGGGTTCTTGCTGTCTTTGACAACCCCTGCGACCGACGCCGTCACGGGCACACCTTCGGTTGGGTACACCACTTTAATCGGCGCGCCGTCGCGCACCATGGGGATGACTGAATTCGATTGCACCCCGCCCAGCAGCGCTTCGCCCCGTACAATGCCGCTGGCTGCAGGTGCGCCGCTTGGATAAAGCATAGGCTTGTTGGCTGCGAGTTTTTCCCAATAATCATCGCCGACGACTTTGCGCTCGAACAGGGCCCGGGTCCAGGTTGAGCCGCCGGAGTTGGCCACCACGGTGCCCACTTTTCCCGCATATTTCTTATCGGTCAGGTCTGCCCAACTGGCCGGTGGCGCAACGCCCGAGGCGACGTTATACGCGATGACAAATCCCCATACGGTTTTCGGCCAGACATTGGGAATGTCTTTTAGTGACGCGGGGTACTGGTCCGCATTTGGCGGGGCATAATCTGCAAATACCTGTTTGAAACTCTGCACCAGGCCGCGGTCGGACATGTCGATGACATCGGCGGCGAGTTTGCCGGCAGCCGCTTCCGTTTGGATTCGTGTAGCAAGACGGCTACCTGGCGCCCGAACAATTTCAACTTTAATGTTCGGGTACTTTTTGTTGCACTGCGCAACCAGGTCTTGCTCGGATTCCAGCTGATTTGCCGTGTACACCACCAGCTTTCCTTCTTTTTCTGCTGCTTTGGCCAGATCAGCGTCCGTATTTGCTGATGCAGTGCCCGCAAAAA
>Ga0079224_100002535_pt1 | contig 22287 bp, 12 predicted proteins | sample Stecom2015_FD_80414 | JGI IMG/M metagenome (GOLD analysis project Ga0079224, IMG submission 80414) | Agricultural soil microbial communities from Utah to study Nitrogen management - Steer compost 2015 | ecosystem: Environmental > Terrestrial > Soil > Agricultural land | place: USA: Utah...
CTACTTCGGCCAGGGGGCGCTGCTCCTGGCCGACCCGAGCAAGGCGACGAACCCGTTCTACGGGCTGGCCCCCGGGCTGTGGCTGTACCCGATGCTGCTCATGGCCACCCTGGCAGCGGTCATCGCGTCGCAGGCCCTCATCTCCGGCGCCTTCTCGCTCACCCGCGGCGCGGTGCAGCTCGGCTACCTGCCGCGCGTGCGGGTGGTCCACACCTCGGGCGAGGCCGAGGGCCAGATCTATGTCCCGGACGTCAACTGGCTGCTCATGCTCGCCTGCCTGGCGCTGGTCCTGGCGTTCCGCTCGTCGAGCGCGCTGGCCGCCGCCTACGGCATCTCGGTCACCGGCACCATGGTCATCTCGTCGGTGCTCTTCTATCACCTGGCGCGCGGGCGCTGGGGCTGGAGCCGACGCGCCGCCGGGCTGCTGGTGCTCGGCTTCCTCGCCGTCGACATCCCGCTGTTCGCGGCCAACATCGAGAAGCTGGGGGCCGGCGGCTGGTTCCCGCTGGCGATCGGCCTGGCGGTGTTCACCGTCATGACGACCTGGAAGCGCGGCCGCAGCGAGCTGTCAAACAAGTTCAAGGACGCCACCCTGCCCGCGGAGCTGTTCCTCGACGATCTGCGGGCCAACCCGCCGCCGCGGGTGCCGGGCACCGCGGTGTTCATGACCTCGACCCCGAGCGGCATCCCGCCGGTGCTCCTGCACCACCTCAAGCACAACAAGGTGCTGCACGAGCAGGTGGTGCTGCTGTCGATCTCGAGCGAGGAGGTGCCCCGCGTGCCGCTGCGCGGCAACTTCGAGGTGAGCTCGCTCGGCCAGGGCTTCTACCGGGTCAACGCGCGGTACGGCTTCATGCAGACGCCCAAGGTGCCGCGCCTCCTGACCCGCTGCGCCGCCGCCGGCCTGCAGATCGATCCGAACGAGACCAGCTACTACCTCGGCCGCGAGACGCTCCTGACCAGCGGCAAGAGCGAGATGGCGCGCTGGCGCAAGGCGCTGTTCTCGTTCCTCTCGCGCAACGCGCGCCCGGCGACCGCGTTCTTCCACCTGCCGCCCAACCGGGTCGTCGAGCTCGGCGCCCAGATCGAGCTGTAGCGCGGCCGGTGGCGCGCCGCCGGGCTGCGCCGTGCCCGCGCGCGGCGGAGCGGAACGAGAGCGCCGGGGCCCGCGAGGAGCCCCGGCGCATCGTGAAGCGAACGAGCTGGCTACTTGCCGGCGCGGTACGCCATCCACGCGGCGCCCATGCGCTCGGCCTGGCCGGTGGTGAAGAGGACCATGCAGGAATCGTCGGTGTAGTCCATGAAGTTCTCGATCGGGTCGAGGCCGGCGCCGCGCTTGCCCTTGCAGGTGTCGCGGCCGACCGGGCACCCGTAGGCCGGGCTGCGCTCGGCCGGGGTGTCCGACACCGAGTCGCCGCTGCCGCTGCAGCCGCCCTGGAACGTGTGATAGAGGCCGGCCCAGTGGCCCACCTCGTGGGTGGCGGTGTCGCCCTCGTTGTACGGCGCGGCCCAGCCGCCCGGCAGCGAGCCGTTGAGGATGACCACGCCGTCGCCGCTCGGGTCGGACGCGTACCAGTTGGGGAAGGTCGCCCAGCCGAGCAGGCCGCCGCCCGGGTTGGAGACGTAGAGGTTGAGGTCCTCGGCGCTGCCCTGGCGCAGGGCCGCCTTCATCTCCGCCTCGGCCGCGGTGTCGGGGCCGGCGGTGTACCAGCGATCGTTGGCGGTGACGTCGGTGGACGCCAGCGTGAACGAGAAGCCGGCGCTGGCGAACGCGTCGTTCAGCACCTGGATCTGGCTGTTGATCTGACCGCTCGAGACCGCGCCCTCGCCGCTCGAGGAGGTGATGACGTGGACGTGGACGGCGACCGTCGCGCCGGTGAAGTCGCCGCCGCCGCCATCGCCGCCGCCGCCGCCGTTGCCGTTGCCGCCGCCGTTGCCACCGCCGTTGCCGTTCCCCGGCTTGAAGTGGTCGAGCTTCGCGTTGACCGCCGCCTTCTCGGCGTCGGTCGGCGTGCGCGTCGCGCAGCCGCGGTTCTTGTACCAGCCGTGGGCGTGGCCGTTGGGCGCAGACTGGATCTCCGCCAGCTCGAGAGGCTCGTCCTCGCCCGGGGCCGCACAACCTGCGCCGGCCAGGCTGGCGCCAAACAACACGATCGCAAGAGTCTTCAGGTGCCGCATCCTGCCCTCCAAGTAGGGGACGAATCCTACTCAGGAGGTGCGCCCTGATACGAGAAAAACGCCACGAACATGGCGGCGGCCCGCGCGGATCGGGAGTGGCTCGCCGGCCCGGCCGCCGCCGCTCAGGCGCCGCGCCCCGCCACCAGCGCGATCGAGTCGATGGAGCGCTCGGCCCACGCGCGCTTGTACTCGCCGCCGGTGCCGAGGTCGTAGCGGGCGACCTCCGGCTCCCGCTCGGCGAGGAGCGCCACCTGGCGCGCCTGCGCCAGGTTGCCGAGGCCGACGGCGCGCCACCGGTCGTCGAAGCTGAACTGCAGGCCGCGGTAGGTGTCGCCGAACACCGCGCCGAGGATGTAGGCGACGTCCTCGTCGCCGCGGCGGGCGAAGAGGAGGCGCAGCCGCCGGCCGGCGGCCAGCCGCCGCGCCATGAGCCGGTAGAACGCGCGCATCTCGCCGGCGTCGAGGCCGACCCCGCCCCTGCCCTTCCAGCTCGCACGCTCGACCGCGAGCAGGCGATCGAACAGCCGGTCGGCCGCGGCCGGGCTGTCAGCCGCGGCCTCCTCGAAGGCGATGCCGGCGGCGGCGGCGCGCCGCTCCGCCTGGCGCAGCGACTTGCGCAGGGCGCGCGGCCGGCGCGACAGGAAGCCGTCGAGCCCGCCGGCCAGCGAGGCGACGTGCCGGCGGGTGACCGGACCGGCGCCCAGCCGGTAGCGGCGCCCGAGCGCGCGGGCGACCGCGCCGAGGAGCTGCGAGTCGACCAGGAGCCCGGACAGGACCAGGAGATCCCACTCGCCCTCTCGCGCGCGCACCAGATCGAGCAGGGCGGACGCCAGCGGCGCGGCGCGCGGGCCGACCAGCGGCGAGGCCAGCCCCCACGACGCCTCGAGCGGCTCGACGATCCGCCGGCCGGCGTGACGGCGCAGGATGGCGGCGACGAATCCGTCGGCGCCGGCGAGCAGCCACGGCCGCCCCGGCGGCATGAGCGCGGCGGCCGCCGGCATCACCCAGCTCGACGACGAGCAGAAGCGATCGATGTCGGGCGCCTCCAGCGCCGCCCGGTCGAGCTCGGCCGATCGCGCGTCCAGCTCGGCCAGCGTGAGCGGCTCCACCGAACGGTTATACTCCGGCGACGATGCCAGGGCCGCCGAGGAGCCGGGAGGAAGAGGTCAGACGCCTCGCTCAGCTCAATCGCCACTTCCATCAGGTGGTGCCGCACAACCGCGCGCTCGGCCTGGAGATGGTCGCGCTCGAGGACGGCGAGGCGCGCATGCGCCTGCCCTACTCTCCGGACCTGATCGGCAACCCGGAGACCGGCGTCCTGCACGGCGGCGCCATCACCTCGCTGATGGACGCCTGCTGCGGCGCCGCGGTGTTCATGAAGCTGACCATGCCGGTGCCGATCGCGACGCTCGACCTCCGGATCGACTACCTGCGGCCGGCGGCGGCCGGGCGCGAGGTCCTGGCCCACGCCACCTGCTTCCGGCTCACCCGCAACGTCGCCTTCGTGCGCGGCGTCGCCTACCACGACGACGAGGCCGACCCGATCGCCGCGGCGGCCGGCGCCTTCATGCTCGCGACCAGCGCCGGGAGGGCGCGCGCGCCGTGAGCGAGTCGACCGCGAGCGGCGCCGGGCTGGTCCAGCTCATCGCCGAGGCCAAGCAGGCCGGCGATCCGGTCCGGATCGCCGAGCTCATCCCGTACGCCCGCTGGATGGGGCTGTCGCTGCGCCACGTCGCCGGCGAGCTCCTCGGGCTGCTCACCTACTCGGACATGCTGATCGGCAACGCGGCGCTGCCGGCGCTGCACGGCGGCACCATCGGCGCGCTGCTCGAGTCGACCGCCATCTTCCAGCTCCTGTGGGACGCCGAGACGGTGGTCTTGCCGAAGACGATCGACATCACGGTCGACTACCTGCGCTCCGGCCGGCCGGTGGACTGCTGGGCCAAGGCCATCATCACGCGGCAGGGCCGGCGGGTGGCCAACGTGCGGGTGGAGGCGTGGCAGGAGGACCGGCAGCGGCCGATCGCGCTGGCGCACGGCCACTTCCTCATCGTGCCGGGGCAGGACGGCGAGCCGCCGGCCGGCTGAACGCCGACACCGCGAGGTAGCCGACCAGCGCGCCGGCCAGCGCGGTGAGGTACGGCTGGTCGAGGGCGCCGGAGCGCGAGCCGACCGCGTAGATGGTGACGCCGAGGGACAGCGCGACGTAGGCGCTGGCGCGCCCGCCCAGCCGGCTCCACAGGCCGAACACGGTGATGGTGAAGATGCCGGCGGTCCCGAAGCTCGACGCCTCGACCACCAGCTCGTAGATGCTCTCGCTCGAGAACGCCATGGCGTAGGCGGCCAGGCCGGAGGCGACCACCGCGACGCGGTCGGCGCGCAGCCGGGTGCGCTCGCCGGGCGCGCGCAGGAGCGGCACCACCAGGTTGTGGGCGAGCAGCGAGCCGCTGACCAGGAGCGCGCTGTCCACGGTGGACAGGATCGCCGAGACCAGCGCGCCGGCGAAGATGACGTAGAGGATGGCCGGCAGGCCGTCGGCCGCCATCTGCATGAGGGCGGACTCCGGCTCGGCCAGGCCGGGCAGCGTGCGCGAGGCGATGAGGCCGAGGACGAGCGGGATGCCGCCGATCAGCAGGTAGCCGGCCGACGCGGCGACCGCGGCGCGGCGCGCCACCTCCGGCGCGCGCGCGGCGCAGGCGCGGGCGATGAGCTCCTGGGCGACCAGCGAGCCGACCACCGGCGGCGCCCAGGTCTCGAGGGTGGACAGCAGCGTGGCGCCCGGCGCGACGAACGACAGCCGGCTCCCCTCCAGATCGCCCAGCGCGGCGGCGTCGCCGCTGGCGATGGCGACCACCAGGAGCGCGACCAGCCCGGCGATGAGGACGATCCCCTGGACCAGGTCGGTCCAGGCGTCGGCCAGGAGCCCGCCGGCGGTGGTGTAGAGGATCACCACCGCCGCCGCGATGGTGATCGTCACCTCGATCTCGAGGCCCGAGGCGCTGCCGAGCACCTGGCCGAAGGCGCGGATCTGCGCCGCCGCCCACATGACCGAGCTCGGCACCATGAGGAGGACGCCGAGCCGCTCGACGCCGGGGCCGAAGCGATCGCGGAAGAGATCGGCCAGGGTGGTGAGCTTGCGCCGCCACAGCGGCGCCGCGAACACCAGGCCGAAGAGCAGCACCGCGCCGGCGTAGCCGAACGGATCGGCGGTGGTCTCGGACAGGCCGCCGCTGTAGGCGCGGCCGGCCGATCCGATGCAGGTCTCGGCGCCGAACCAGGTGGCGAAGATGGTGAAGGTCGACAGCACGTAGCCGAGGCTGCGCCCGGCCAGGAGGTAGTCGTCCTCGGTGCGCACCCGGCGGGCGATCCAGAACCCGAGGGCGAGCTGGGCGGTCAGGTAGACCAGGATGCCGGCCAGCACCGGGTTCACGACCTCACGCTCCGCACGGCGAGGGCCGCACTATAGCGTGCTATATGGTGGGCGTCATGAACCGCCCCGAGGCTGCCGGCGCGCGCGCCAGCCACTTCATCCGCGAGATTATCGAGGAGGATCTGAGGTCCGGGAAGCACACCCGCGTGGTCACCCGGTTCCCGCCGGAGCCGAACGGGTACCTCCACATCGGCCACGCCAAGGCGATCTGCCTCGACTTCGGGCTGGCCGAGGAGTACGGCGGCGTCTGCCACCTGCGGCTGGACGACACCAACCCGACCACCGAGGACCCGGAGTACGTCGAAGCGATCCAGCGCGACATCCGCTGGCTCGGGTTCGACTGGGGCGACCGGCTGTACTACGCGTCTGACTACTTCGAGCAGATGTACCAGCACGCGCTCGGCCTCATCGAGAAGGGACGCGCCTACGTGGACAGCTCCAGCGAGGAGGAGATCCGGGCGCTGCGCGGCTCGCTGACCGCGCCCGGCCAGCCGAGCCGCTACCGCGACCGCTCGGTGCAGGAGAACCTGGACCTGTTCCGCCGGATGCGCGCCGGCGAGTTCCCGGAGGGGGCGCACGTCCTGCGCGGCAAGGGGGACCTGGCGGCCTCCAACATGAAGATGCGCGACCCGCTGCTCTACCGGATCCGCCACGCGGCCCACTACCGGACCGGCACCCAGTGGCCGATCTACCCCATGTACGACTACGCCCACCCGCTGTCGGACGCGATCGAGGGCATCACCCACTCGATCTGCACGCTCGAGTTCGAGAACAACCGCGAGCTGTACGACTGGGTGCTGGCGGCGTGCGACATCCCGGAGCCGCGGCCGCAGCAGATCGAGTTCGCGCGGCTGAACCTCGGCTACACGGTGATGAGCAAGCGCAAGCTCCTGCACCTGGTGCAGGAGGGCGTGGTCGAGGGCTGGGACGACCCGCGCATGCCGACCCTGGCCGGGATGCGGCGGCGCGGCGTGCCGCCGGAGGCGATCCGCTCCTTCTGCGAGCTCATCGGGGTATCGAAGGCCAACAGCCTGGTCGACCTCGGCAAGCTCGAGTACGCGGTGCGCGACGAGCTCAACCGGACCGCGCCGCGGGTGATGTGCGTGCTCGAGCCGCTGCGCGTGGTGCTCGACGGGATCGGCGAGGACGAGGTGCGCGAGATCGAGGCGCCGAGCTTCCCGCCGGACGTCGGGGTGCCGGGCACGCGGACGGTGCCGCTCACGCGCGAGATCTACATCGAGCGGGGCGACTTCCGGGTGGAGCCGCCGAAGGGCTTCCACCGGCTGGCGCCGGGGCGCGAGGTGCGGCTGCGCTACGCGGGGATCATCCGGTGCGAGGAGGTGGTGACCGGCGAGGACGGCGAGGTGACCGAGCTGCGCTGCCGGCTGCGTGCGGACGGCGAGGGGGACCAGGCGGTCAAGGGCGTGATCCACTGGGTGTCGGCGGCGCACTCGGTGCCGTGCCAGGTGAACCTCTACGACCGGCTGTTCACCGCGGAGAGGCCGGACGAGGCGGACGAGCTCTTGAGCCACGTGAACCGCGCCTCGCACCGCCGGCTGGACGGCTGCCGGGTGGAGCCGAGCGCGGCGGAGGCGCCGGCGGGAGCGCGCTTCCAGTTCGAGCGGCAGGGCTACGTCGCGGTGGAGGCCAGCGGCGGCGGCGGTCTGGTGTTCAACCGGATCGTCGAGCTCAAGGCGAGCGGCAAGAAGCCGGCGGCGGAGGCGCGCGCGGGCGCGGGGGCGGAGGCGGAGGCGGCCGCGGCGGCGGCGCGCAAGAAGAACCCGAAGGCGCAGACGCGGCCGGCGCGGCTGTCGCGCGCCGAGGCCAGGGAGCGGGCGCGGGCGCGCGCGCCGGAGCTGGCGGCCAAGCTGGAGCGGTTCACCGGCGAGCTCGGGCTGGACCGCGAGGACGCGGAGGTCCTGACCGGGGACCTGGCGCTGGCCGGGCTCCTGGAGGACGCGGTCGCGGCCGGCGCGCGCCCGGCGGCGGCGGCCAGCTGGATCGTCAACGAGCTGCTCGGCCAGCTCCAGGGCCGGCCGGTGGCGGAGGTGCCGCTCGGCGGAGGCGCGATCGGCGAGCTGGTCCGGCTGGTCGAGGACGGGACGATCTCGACCGCCGGCGGCAAGGAGGTCCTGGCGGAGCTGGTCGAGCGAGGCGGCGCGCCGGCCGAGATCGTCGAGCGGCGCGGGCTGCGCCAGGTCAGCGACGCCGGCGCCCTCGAGCCGCTGGTCGATCGCGTGCTGGCGGAGAACCCGGATCCGGTCACCCGCTACCGCGCGGGCAAGACCGGCCTCCTCGGCTTTCTGGTCGGCCAGGTGATGAAGGCCTCCCGCGGCGCCGCCAACCCGGCCGCCGTGCAGGAGCTGCTGAAGAAGAAGCTCGGCTAGGGCGCGACCTGCTTCGCCGCTCCCCCTTTCACGAACACGACGAGGGCGTCAGCTCGCCTGCTTGCCCTTGAGGCGGCTCCAGAAGCCGCCGCGGCGCTCGACCGGATCGAGATCGGTGAAGTCCTCGACCTCGGTGTCGGCCTCGAAGTCGTCGCCGGCGTCGAAGAAGGCTCGCTCGGCGTCGGTGAGCTGGAAGGTGGGCGCCGGGGTCGGCGCGGTCCGGTTGGACTCGACGTCGGTGAGCTGGAAGGGGGGCGCCGGGGTCGGCGCGGTCCGGTTGGACTCGACATCCGTGATGAGCCGCGGGATGGCGTCGCTGTACCAGGGATCGTCCTCGACCTCGATCGGCATCGCGACGTCGGCGAAGACGTCGGGCGGGCCGGGCTGGTTCGCCTCCTCGAGCTCGTCCTCGAGCAGCACGGCGGCGGGAGGCGGCACGATCACCGGGGCCGGACGAGCCAGCGGCGCGGCATTCCCCAGCGCCAGCGGCGCGGCGCCGATGGAGGCGGCGACCACCGAGGCGGCGAGCTTCGGTCCGGGCAGGTCGAGCGCGCGGGCGCGCGGCGCAGACGCGCCGGACGGCGTCGCCGCCGCCGGGCCGGAGGCGCTCCTCCCGGACGCGGCGCGCCGGCGCCGGTCGATGACGCTGAACAGAGACGGCAGCGGCTTGCCGCTGACCGGCGGCGTGATCGAGCCGCGGACCAGGTTGGGACGCGCCAGCGGCGCGGGCTGGCTCTGGCTGCCCGGACGCGGGCGGGCGCCCTGCCCCGGCGCGTGGCCGGACCGCGGCGGCTGGCTCGTGCCGGCGGGCGCGCGCCGCGCCGGCGCCGGATCGCTGGCGACCGGATGCGACGCGCTGGCGACCGGCGCCGGCCTCGCCTCGGGCGCCGGACGGCTCGCGGAGGGCGCCGGCCTCGTCGACGGGGTCGACCTCTTCGCGGCGCGCGCCGGCCTCGCCTCGGGCGCCGGACGGCTCGCGGAGAGAGCCGGCCTCGTCGACGGGGTCGACCTCTTCGCGGCGCGCGCCGGACCGCTCGCCGCCGGCGCCGCGCTCGTCGCCGCCGGAGCCTGCGCGCTCGCCGTCGGAACCGCAGTGCTCGCAGCCGGAACCGCCGCGCTCGCCGCCGGAGCGGGCGCGCTCGCGGCGGCCGGAGCCGGCGCGCTCGCGGCGACCGGACGCGACGCGCTCGGCGCCACCGGAGCCGACGCGCTCGCCGCCGGCCTCCGCTTCACCGGCAGCACGAGCGGCTCCTCGCTCACCCACGAGTCGTCCACCACCAGCGCGGGCGGCTTCCGCGCCCGGTCCGGACGTGACGGCACCGGCCCGACGTGCGATCCCTCCGGCGCGACCCGGAGCCGCGGCAGCGGCGCGGCCGGCGAGGGCGCGCCCGCGGTCGCCCTCGGCGGAGCCGCATCGGCGGGAGCTGCGATCGGCGCGACCGGCGCCGGGCCGGCGACCGGCGCCGAGGCGGCGACCGGCCTGGCCTGCGCGGCGACCCGCCGGCTCGCCGATCGCGCGGCCTTCCCCGCGGGGCTACCGCCGGTGACCGTCGCCGCCTTCACCACCGGCGCCGCCGGCGCCTGGACGCTCGCCTGGGGCAGCCGCGAGCGCGGGAACGCGTGCAGCCTCTCCGTCTTCTGAGGCATCCGCCGCGGCGCGAGGGACGGGGAGGTCGAAAGAACCTGGCGGCTGGGCTTCTCGACGCACATGCCGGACCTGAACTGCAATCGATGTTCCACGGCCCAGGCCCGCGTTTCGCGAGCGCTTTTTCCCCCAACGCCGCCCCCCTTCATGTGGGGCCCACCCCCCACTCGATGATGCGCCTCCCCAGCTCCCGCCGAAAATGTACAACGGTTGCGCACCTGTAGCCCCTGTCATGCGCCCTACCGGATCCACATCCCCCGCCCCCCGCGTCGCCCCTCCCCTGGCCCACGCCGGCCCGTCGCCGTGCTCTTCCAGGGGCGCGCGCGGGAGCGGTTCGCGTCCCAGAGGGGCCTCCGGAAAACAAGCGGGGCCCGCGCGAGCGGGCCCCGGCAAGCCGACCTCTGGGCAGGCTCAGGGATCGACGAGCTCGATCGCGGCCGTGTAGTTCGGGGCCCCCGGATCAAAGAAGCCCGCGTCCGAGGCGTAGATCTTGACGTAGTAGTCGCCCGGCTCGTCGATGACCTCGCTGACGAAGTCCTCGTGGTAGTTCTGGTCGCTGCTCGGCTGGCCGAGCGACTCGCCATTCCCGCGGGTCACATCCACGACCGTGTCGCACGTCGGGTCACCAAAGGTGAACACGTGGACCGCCTTGCCCACGTCCGCCTCGGTCACCGTGATCCGGATCCAGTCCTGATCGTCCAGATCAGAGAGCGTGGCGCCCTGCAGAACGGCCGGCAGCTCCGCCGCCTCCTGGGCGTCGGGGATGCCGTCGTTCGGCTCGCTCTGGGTCAGCGCGGACTTCACGACGTTGTGATCCGCGCCGATCTGGAACGAGTAGCCGGTCGCGCCGGTGTTGTCCCAGTACACGAGGTAGTGCGGCTCGTCGCTCACGAACCTGGCGACCGGGCCGAAGCCTTGCAGCTCCGCGAACGAACCGCTGGCCGGCAGCAGCGCGAAGGCCGGCGAAGCGATCTGCGAGTCGGCGAACGTGTACGCGGTCACGATCGAAAGCTCGGACGGGGTGACCGCGTACACCAGAGTCTGGTACGGCTCGTCGATCGTTCCGTTGACCGGCTCGCCGGCGCCGAGGGCGATCGGCTCGCGCGCGGCGACCTCGAACGCGCCCGGTAGCTTGAAGGACTGCTCCTGGCCAACAGGACCGCTCAGAACCTCGAGATCCACCGCGCCGGCGGTAGCGGTGACATCCGTGAGGAGGAGGATCTCCATGGTGTACGGCTCGACGTACTGAATGAGCGCGTCAGCGTTCCCGGCGTGCACCTGGACGTTCACGTACTCGATCGGGGTGAACAGGCCATCGCCGGTGGTCGTCGTGTCGAATGGGTTGGCAAAGTCGAGGTTCTGCACCTTGATGACCGAGATGGAGCCCTGTGCGATCTGGCCCTGCACCGACGCGATCTTGACGGGGGAGGACAGCTCGAAGGCGCCGGCGAACGCCAGCTCTTCGCCGTCCTGGGTGACCACCACATCGCGAGTACCGAGCGTGGCGGTCTCGTCAGCGGTGACGCTCACCATGAGCGCGGTCGGGCTCGCGACGGTGGTGTCACCGATGGTGACGCCCTCGCCGAAACTGACCGAGACGCCCTCCGACCAGCTCGTGTTGTTGCCGACGATCAACACCTCAGCGCTGCGCCCGACAAACACCTCTCCGGGGATCACACCGCTGATGCTCGAGGCAACATCGTCGCCACCGCACGCCAGCGAGCCGCTGCTCGCGAGCGCGAGCGCGACAAGGCCAACCAGTCCATTCCGTTCGATCATCTCGTTTCCTCGCCGTGCAGACGTTTCGATCACGCTGCCCGAGCGGACAGCGCCCACGTCCTTAGACCAGAACGCCTGCGCAACGCAAGAACGAAGCGGTGGCGACCGCGGTTGCCGGATAGCCGATCGTCCGGCGCTTCTCGGACGAGAGGCGCCGATGAGGTTCGCGCCCTCCCGACGCACGCACCGGAAGGTCGTCGTGTGATGTGGGTCGCGGCGATCTACAGCGTGCCGAGCGCGGTGCGGGCGGCCTTGGACCAGGGGCTGGTGGTGTCGGACTTGAGGTAGGCCTGGAACTGGGCCTTGGCCTCGGCCTTCTTGCCGGCGAGCTGGTAGGCGCGGGCGAGGTTGTAGCGGGCGGCGCGGGCGAGGGAGCGGACCTTGAGGACGGCCTTGAAGGAGGCGATGGCCTGGTCCCACTTGCGCGACTCGGCGGCCACGATGCCGCGCAGGAGCTCGAGCTCGCCGGAGCGGGTCTTGATCTTGGCGAGCTGGGCGCCGGCGTCGGCCGTCTTGCCGAGGGCGAGCTTGACCATCGCAAGGTTGAGGCGCGCCTTCACGTAGCCCGGGTCGCTCTTGAGCGCCTCCTCGAACAGCGAGGTGGCCTCGCGGAGCTGCCACGGCACCCGCACCTTGCTATCGCCGCTGCCGCGGGTGCGGCTCTCGCTCTCGCGCACGATGCCGACGTACTCGAGCGAGGACCTCTGCTCGACCGAGAACCGGGTCTGCCAGCGCGAGAGCGGCGAGCCGCCCGGCGCCACCGCCATGACGCCGAGCTTGGCGTAGGCGATGCCGAGGTTGTTCAGCACCTCCTTGGTCGCCTTCAGCGTCGAGCGGAACCGCTTGAAGTGCTCGACCGCCTGCTCGTAGGCGGTCGCCGCCTGGCGCTGGCCGCGCGCCTCGTAGCGGGCGGCCTGCGACAGCGACTCCAGCCCGAGCTTGAACGACATGAACGCGTACTTGACGTCGTTGCTCCAGTACTCCTCGAGGTAGTGGACGCGCTCCTCGTAGGTCGGGTGATCCAGATGGGTCGGGATCTCCATCTCGGCGCCCGACATCTCCATGAACTCGATGCCGCCGCGCGGGTGGTAGCCGGCGAGGAACGCCAGCACGATGCCGTCCCGGTCCGCCTCGATCTCGTGGAGGCGGGTCACGTGGGTGAGCACCGCCGGGTCGAGGGCGCGCGACGCGTCCTTCTGCGCCTCGCGGTAGATGAGCGTCTGCACGGTGTGGCGGCGCAGCACGTGCGACATCTCGTGGCCCATGATGTGGCCGAGCACGTCGTTATTGGCGTCGATCTTGCGGTTCGGCCACTTCTTCTTGATGAAGTCTAACAGGCCGCGCGTGAAGTACAGGCTGCCGTCCGGCAGCGCGAAGGCGTTGACCATCGACGACTTCAGCACCGACACCCGGAAGCTGGCGCGCGAGCCGACGTCGTTGGCCCGCTGCAGGCGGGCGAGGATCTCCTCGAGCACCGCCTTCTCCGGCGCCGCCTCGTCCACACCGCCGAGCTGCTGCTCGACCATCTTGACCGCCGCCTTGAAGCGGTCGGTCGAGAACACGTCCCCCTTGATGGCGCCGACCATCATCGCGCCGGTGACCAGCGGGTGTTTCGGGCGCACCTTGCTCAGCTCGGCCAGCGCGCGGTCGCCGTCGGCGGAGTAGCGGTCCGCCTGGTAGGCGGCCACGAACGACTCCACCGCCGCCCCGTCGTTGCCGTCCAGCTTGCGCACGATGCCGAGCTCGAGGTGGGCGCGCGCGTTGTTGGGTGACAGCTTGAGCGCCTGCGTCAGCTCGCGCGCGGCGCCGTCGAGGTCGTCCTCCAGCCGGTGGAGCCGCGCCAGCTCGATGTGCGCCTCCGGCATGTCCGGCGCCTTGCGCAGGCTGGCCGCCGCCCGCTTGGGGTTGTAGTGGGCGGACGCCTTGACCGAGCTGTAGACCAGGCCGAGGTAGTAGTGGCACTCCTGCCGGTCCGGCTGCGCCGCCACGCACCGCTCGAAGCCGCGCCGCGCCTCGTCCATCTTCTGATTGATGGCCCCGAACCGCGTCTCGGTGAAGGCGTCCTGGTAGGCGCTCTTCGCGTCGTAGACCGCCAGCGCGATCTCGTCCTTCTCCAGCTCGATGAGGGTGCGCTCGGCCAGCCGCCGCTGGGTGCCCATGCGCAGGTAGCCGTCCTGCAGGTAGCCGCGCGCCGCGGCGATGAGCTCCGCCCGGGCGCTGGCGTCGCCGCGCTTGTAGCGGGCGCGCGCCGCCTCGAACAGCATCCAGTGCGCCTCGCCGTCGCGCGGGTTGATCGCCAGCGCGCTGGCGCACGCCTTCTTCATCCCCTTCTCGTCGCCCGCCGCCAGGTGGGCGGCCGCGAGGGCGCGCCACACCGCGCCCTCCTTCTTCACCTTGCGCGCCAGCGCGGCCAGCACCTTGACCGCGTTCTTCGGCTTCTTGCGCTTGATCTCGATGTCGGCCAGCGCCAGGGCGGCGTGCAGGTTGGCCCGGTCGAGCGAGAGCACCTTGCGGTACTCGCGGGCCGCCGCGGCCAGGTCCCCCTCGCGCAGCAGGTAGTACTGCGCGGTGAACAGGTGGCGATCGATGGCCTTCTGCTTGCGGGTCCGCTTCTTGGCCGCCTTGCCGCCGAGCAGGCCGCCGTACACGCCCTGCTCGCCGCGCGCCTCGCCCGGCCGCGGCGCCCCGCCCACCAGCGCCGCGCCCAGCGCCATCACCAGGACCCATCGCGAAAGCCGGATCGTCATGCCGTCACTCTCCTGTCATCTCGCCAGCGGCTCCCAGCTGCCGGTCGGCACGAAGCTCGCCCAGTAATAAGGATGGGAGGTGCGCGGCTCGCGCAGCATCGAGAGCTGCACCTTGCGCAGCGCCTCGCTGCGGCCCTCCCCCTTCTCGATCCGCCTGTAGTAGCCGGTCATGAGCTCGCGGGTCGCCTCGTCGTCGACCTGCCAGAGGCTCATGACCAGCGTCTCGGCGCCGGCGATGACCAGCGCGCGCCGCAGCCCGTGCACGCCGTCCCCCTCGGTCACCTTGCCGACGCCGGTCTCGCAGGCGGACAGGACCACGAGCTGGGTGCCCCAGAGATCGAGGCCGGCCGCCTCCAGCGCGGTCAGGATGCCGTCCTCGTCGCCGCTTGCCAGCTGGTTGGCCCCGGCCAGCGCCAGGCCGGAGCGGAGCAGCGGGTTCTCCGGCCCGGACGACTGCGCGATCATCTGCGCGGCGGCGAACACGCCACCCGCCGGCGGCCCGCCCTGAACCACGTCGGAGCTCGGCGGCGCCGGGGGCGGCGCCTCGGGCGGCAGGAAGAAGCCGTGGGTCGCGATGTGCAAGATGCGCGGGCCGGCCACCTTCTTGAGCGCCCCCTCGGTGGCGCTGGCCCCGCGCAGGAGCCGCACCTTGCCCAGCATGCGGGCGAGCGCCTCCGCCTCCTTCGCGGTGCCGGGCAGCGGCTCCCACTTCTTGCCGCGCAGATCGCGCGAGCGGCGGCCGCGGGTCGCCGCGCGCGCCGTCGCCTTCCCGCCGCCGCCGGCGCCCTTGGCCGCGCCGCCGTCGAAGCGCGGGTCGGCCACGATCACCGGCCCGTGGCGCGGCTTCTGCCCGGTCGTCAGCCGCAGGAGGTCGCGCCCGGAGGTGAGGTAGGTGAGCTCGTAGCGCCGCACCAGGTGGCGGTCGCTGGTGTCGACCAGCGCGCCGAGCGGCACCAGGTTGAGCAGCCCGTCCGGCGCCACCAGCACGCGGCGGGTCGAGCCGAGCTCCGCGACCAGTTTGGTCATCGCCAGGTCGAACAGCGCGCGGCCGCGCTTGTTGACGTCGCCGCTGTTCGGGTCCGACAGCGCGTCGAGGAACGCGTCGGCCGAGCGATCGATCGCCTCCGCCTCGCCGAGGTCGATCCACCTGGGGTCGCCCTTGCGGCGCACCACGTAGGCGACGTAGCGGCGCGGCGCCACCTTCGCCTTGGTCCCCCAGGTGCGCGCGTCGTACGGCTGGTAGCGCACGATCTCGACCAGCGCCGCGTCCTCCGGGATCGCCTTCTGCACCGCCGGCAGATCGATCGGCTGGCTCTGGATGCGGTAGGCCGCGCTCTTGCGCCGCACCTGATCCTCGAGCCGCTTGACCTCGCGCTCGAGCTTGCCGAGCTCGGCCGTGTACTCGCCCGGCTTGTCGGTCGCGCTGGGCCCGGCGAGGATCAGCCGCGACAGGCGGGTGCGCGCCGCCGCCAGCTCGTCGAGCAGCTTCTGGTCGTCGGCCGACAACCGGCCGCGCAGCGCCGCCACGCTCGACGCGGCGGCGTCCAGGATGCGCCCCTTGCGGCGGAAGATGGTCTGCACCGCCAGCCGGGCGGCCGGCCCGCTCTTCGGCGCGTAGCGGGTGTTGAGGGTGATCGCCAGGTGGAGCTGGTGGGCGATGCGCTGGAAGTAGACCGCGTGATCCGACTCGGTCCCGGTCGCCAGCACCAGGGCAAGGTTGGGCTCCTGGATGGCGAGCGACTCGCGCAGCAGCCCGAGCGCCGGGCGCGACCGCCCCTCGGCCAGGTGGAGGACCGCGAGGCTCTCGAGCTGGTACGACAGCATCGGGTGGCGCGCTCCCCAGGTGCGCCGGGTCCGCTTGACCAGCTTCTCCAGCATGCCCCGGGCCTTCTTGTAGTGGCCGAGCTCGCGGTGGATGTCGGCGATCTGCTGGTCCACCGTGCTCGCCATGTAGTCGCCGTAGGTCCTGCGGTAGACCCCACGCACCTTCTCGAGGAGCGGCAACGCCCGCTCGGCGCGCCCCCGCTCGCGCTCCAGGTAGGCCAGGTTGAACAGCCAGGAGACCGAGGCGAGCGGGTTCTTCGCTCCGCCCCGCCCCTTCTGCTGCGCCTCGCTGATCGCCACCAGCCGGCGCAGCGTCCGCTCCGCCTGGTCGAACTGCTTGCGCCGCTGCTGCAGCCCCATGAGCGAGTTGAGCGGCGCGGTGAGCCGGGGGTCCATCGCCCCGTGCTGCTTCTCGATGCGCGCGATCGCCTCGCGGAGGAGCTTCTCGCCCTTCTCCTCGAGCGGGCGGGCCCAGTCGTTGCGCCCGCCGGTGGCATAGATCGACGCGATCGACAGCAGGCTGGTCGCGCTGTAGGAGGGGTCGTTTAGCTTGGCGTAGACCTTCTCGAGCGTGGCCAGCGACTTCTCGAAGTAGGTGCGCGCCCGGGTCTTTTGGCCCTGCGCCCAGTACAGCCAGCCGAGGTTCATCAGGACGCCGGCCACCTGCGCGTCGTCAGGGCCGCTTGCCTTCTCGATGATCTCTTTGGCCTCGAGGTAGTAGCGCTCGGCGGAGGTGTACGAGCCGCGCCCCCACAGGAGCCCGGCGTAGAGCTGCAGGGTCGTGGCGTAGAGCGGGCTGTCCGCCCCGTACTGCTTCTTCTTGAGCACCAGGATCTTCTGGTACAGCCGGTCGGCCTCGTCGTACTGCTGGGCCGTCCAGTACTGCGCGGCGAGCCCCTCGAGCGCCTGCAGCGTGCCGATGTGGCCGGCGCCGTACAGCTTCTCGGCGCGCGCGAGGAGCTCCTTGTGGATCGCGAGCGCGCGCACGAAGTCGCCGGTGGCGCTGGTGTAGCGCGCCACCTCCTGGAGGGCGCGGGTCACCTCCGGGTGGTTCTCGCCGAGCTTCTTCTCCTTGATCGCGTGGATGCGGCGGGCGGTCCGGAGCGCCGGGTACATCGCCCCGCGGATCTGCTGGTCGAGGAGCTCCTTCTCGAGCCGCTTGAGGAGGGCGGCGTCGCGGTCGGGGCGGGCCGGCTCTTGCTGCGCCACCGCCGGCGCCGCCGCGAAGAGCATGAGCGCGCACGCGGCCCCGATCGCCCGCCTCAGCATGTCCCCTCACTTATCACGAGTGCCCACTGCAACGCACCAGCGCATCAGGCGGCCTACCCCCCGAAACGAAAGCCGCCAGGCGGCCGTGGCGGCGCACCTGGCGGCGGGGATCCCGGCCGCCGGGGCGGCCGGTGGGTGTGAGGGCGATCTCAGTCGCCGATCTTCAGGCCACCCTTGACCTTGATGGAGCCCTTGACCTCGCCCTTGGCCTTGGGCGCCTTCACCTTGGGCTTCTCGGGCGCCTTGACCTTGGCCGCGCCGCCGGCGCCGGCCTTGACCCCGACGCCCGCGCCGGCCTTGACGCCGACGCCGGTCCTCACGCCGCCCTTGACCGCCGCGCCGGCGGCGCCGCGGTGATCGCGCACCTTGATCCCGACGCCGTCCACCTTGCCCTTGACGCCGGCCTTGATGCCGACGCCGGCCTTCACGCCGCCCTTGACCTTGGCGTCGAGGTCGGCGCGGTGGTCGCGGACCTTGACCGCGGCGCCGCCCACGGAGCCCTTGACCCGGGCCCCCGCGCCGGCGCCGACGCCCATGTGGGCGCGGTGATCGACCTTGACGGCCCCGCCGAAGCGGATCTTGGCCTGGGCGCGCGGCCGCGGCGGCGCGGCCTTGAACATCGCACCCACCGAGCCGGTCGCGCGGGCGCCGAACACCACCTTGGCCCGCGGCGCCTTCGGCCGCACGTACCAGGCCACCTTGGCCTTGGCCGGGCGGACGCGCGCCTTGACGCCGGCGTACCAGCCGACCTTGGGCGCGCGGATCGAGATGCGCTTCTTGACCTTGGCCTTCGCCTTCACCACCGGCGGGCGGAAGACCGGCACCTTCACCCGCGCGCGCACGTCCGGAACGTCATAGGACACCTTGGCCTTGGCGTAGAACGGCGGGATCGGGTGCGCGACCAGCTTGGCGCGGGCGCGGCCGACCGGGTGGTGCACGTACCAGGCGAGGCGCAGCGGCTGCACGTGGGTGCGCGCGACCGCGTGGTACTTCTTGTTCCACAGGACCGCAGCGGCGACCCGCGGGCGGACCGGCTCGACCACCACCTTGGCGTCCGGGTGGCGGACGTAGAGCGCGTTGGCCACGTAGGCGTGGGCGAGCAGCGCGCTGGTCAGGAAGTTGATGCGACCGGACAGCGCGAACGAGGCGTCGACCGACGCGCCGATCTCCGGCGCCGCCGCCTCGTACGCCGCCAGGTCGGCCGCCTTCTCGGCCGCCGCGGCGCGCGCCTCGGCCTCGGCGGCGATCGCCGCCTGCGCCTCGAGCTCGGCGTAGGCCGCCTCGAGCTCCGCCTCGAGGGCGGCGACCCGCTGGGCGTGGAACTCGGCCGCCGCCTTCACGTCGATCCCGGCCTCCGCCTCGTCGCGCCAGGTGCCCCAGTCGACCGCGCCGAGCGCCTCGGCCGAGCCGACCTCGCCGACCGGCGCGATCAGGATCGCCTTGCCGGTCGCGAGCACCACCGGCGCGTCCAGCTTCGCGCTGCCGGCGACCTCGACCTCACCGGTCTCGACGCCGACGCGGGTGGCGCCGGAGGCGAGCACGCCGACGGTGTAGACGGTGCCCTTGGTCGCGACCACACCGGCCGGCGCGTAGACCATGAACGGCCCCTCGCCCGGCGCGCGGTCGGCGACGGTGAAGCGGCTCACGCCGTAGAGCGCCGCCACAGACGAGGCGGGGTCCTGCGTGGCGTCGCGCGAGCCGATCGCGATCGCGCTCTGCTCGGCGACCTCGACGGCGGTCTCGTCGACCAGCGCCACGATGGCGCTGCTCTCCGCCTCGGTGCGGAGCTGGTCACCCTCGTACAGCTGGGCCTCGGCCGCGGCCGGCTCCCAGGTCTCGGTGCCGACCCGGCGCAGCTCGACCGTGCCGGTCACCTCCGCGACGACCGCCGCGGCGCCCTCGTCCTCGGCCACCTCGAACGGGCCGGGCTCCACGCCGATCGTCTCGGCGATCTGTGCCGGATCGCCCGCCTCGGTCGCCTGCTCGTCTGGCGCCTCGGGCGCGGTGTCGGCGCCGGCCGGGTCCTCCGCGGCCGCCTGCTGCTCCGCCTCGCTCTTCTTCGTGTCGTCCTTCTTGCAGCCCACCCCGAGCGCGAGGCAGGCCACCGCCAGGATCGAAGTCGATCGTCGCATTGCATCCTCCCCTTTCCGGATTGATACGCCGACTGGTCGACGCGTCGAGCGGCGCAGTGTACACCAGTCACAGGCCGGCAAGGGGGAGACGGGCGTGAGTGAGCCGCCTCACCGTCACCTCCGGACTTGATCGCCTTCCAGAGTCGTGGAACGCGGCGTCGAGCGCGAGGTGCACGACGCGCGGCGACGATCCGGACCGGCCGCGCGGTCTGGCCAGGGTGACGCGCACGCGCTGGGCGCGGCGGGCCCGCGCGGCCGGACCTGGCACCGCGGGTCGAATCCGCCGCCGGACGGATGACGAGGCTTCCCTGCTGGAGCATGATCGACCGGGGCGCGACAGGGGAGCCGCGCCCGGGCGCCGGGAGCATGTCGAAAGACGGGAAATTCGGGACCTTCGGCGGGGTGTTCACGCCGTCGATCCTCACGATCCTCGGCGTCATCATGTACATGCGCCTGCCCTGGGTCGTGGGCAGCGCCGGCCTGTACATGGCCCTCGGGATCATCGCGGTCGCGCACGTGATCTCGGTGACCACCGGCCTGAGCATCTCGTCCATCGCGACCGACAAGAAGGTCGGCGCCGGCGGGCCCTACTACATCATCTCGCGCAGCTTCGGCCTGCCGATCGGCGGCGCGGTCGGGATCGCCCTGTTCCTCGGCCTGTCGCTGGGCGTGAGCCTGTACATCGTCGGCTTCTCGGAAAGCTTCCTGGCCGCCTTCGACATCGAGCCGACCAAGAACGCCATCCGCCTGTGCGGCACGATCACGATCGTCGCCGTCACGACGATCACGTTCATCAGCACGTCGCTCGCCATCAAGACCCAGTACCTCATCCTGGTCATCATCGCGCTGTCGCTGGCGTCGATCTTCCTCGGCTCCTCGGAGACCGCGACGCCGCAGCTCTCGCCGCCTGACGACGGCCCCTCCTTCGCGCTCCTCTTCGGCATCTTCTTCCCGGCGGTCACCGGCTTCACCACCGGCGTCAACATGTCGGGCGACCTGCGCGACCCGAAGGGCTCGATCCCGAAGGGGACGATGCTGGCGATCGGCGCCGGCCTGGTCACCTACGTGTGCCTGGCCATCTTCCTGGCCATGCGGGTGGACGGCGCGCAGCTCCGCGAGGATCCGCAGGTGCTGGAGAACACCTCGCTGGTCGGCGTCCTGGTGATCGCCGGGGTCTGGTCCGCCACCCTGTCCTCGGCGCTCGGCGGTATCCTGGGCGCGCCGCGCATCCTGCAGGCGATGTCGGCCGATCGCATCACGCCGCGCGTGTTCGCCCGCGGGGTCGGCCCGACCAGCGAGCCGCGCAACGCGCTCCTGCTCGCCTTCGCCATCGGCGAGGCCGGCATCCTGATCGCCGAGCTCGATCTGATCGCGCGCGTGGTGTCGATGGTGTTCCTCGCCATGTACGCCAGCATCAACATCACCTGCGCCATCGAGAGCTGGGCGAGCTCCGACTTCCGGCCGCGCTTCCGCATCCCGAAGCTGGTCAGCATCGTCGGCGCGGTCACCGCGGTGCTGCTGATGATCCAGCTCGACCTGCTCGCCATGCTGGCGGCGACGGTCTTCATGCTGCTGTTCTACGGCGTGCTGCAGCGCCGCCAGCTCACCCTGGAGGCGGGCGACACCTGGGACGGCATCTGGTCGGCGCTGGTGCGCGCCGGCCTGCAGCGGCTGCACCAGAAGGCGGGCGCGCGGCGCAACTGGCGGCCCAACGTCCTCCTGTTCGACGAGGCCGGCCACCCCAAGCACGGCGCCATCCGCGGCTTCGCCCTCGCGCTCGCGTCCGGGAACGGGATGGTCACCGACTTCGCCCTCGGCCGCACCCGCCACCAGACCGAGCCGGGGCTGGAGGACGCGACCCGCGCGGTCGGCGTGTTCGACCGCAAGCTGGTCACCACCAGCCCGCTCGAGACGGTCGCGTCGGTCTGCCAGCACCACGGCTTCAGCGGGCTTTCGCCCAACACCCTGCTTCTGCCCTGGCGGCAGCACGCCGGCGATCCGGAGGGGTTCCTGCGCGCCCTGCGCGCCGCGGCGTCGAGCGGGCTCAACATCCTCCTGTACCAGGAGGCGCGCGATCCGGTGCTGGCGGCCGCGCGCGACGCCCGCATCGACGTGTGGTGGTCGCGCGAGGCCGGCAACCTGGCGCTCAGCGTCGCGCTCCTGCGCTTCGTGACCCGCGCGCCGGCCTGGGAGCGCGCCGAGATCCAGGTGCTCATCGTCGGCAACGACACCGAGGAGGATGAGCTCCTGCGGGCGCGCGCCGAGCGCTTCCTCGACGAGAGCCGGCTCGACGCGCGCGTGCGGGTGGTCCCCTGCCCGCCCGGCCAGACCTACCACGAGGTGGCGGCTCACGAGTCGCGCGACGCCCAGCTCGTCCTGCTCGGGCTGCCGGGCGACCTGGTGCGGACCAACCGCGCCACCCTCGACCGGCTCGCCGGCGTCGCCGGCCTGCCGGGCGGCACGGTGTTCGTGCGCGCCAGCGAGCTGTTCCCGGACGTCCTGACCACGGCGGTGCGGATCGCGCGCGAGCGACCGTCGACGGTGGAGGGGGTCCTCGGCGAGCCCGGCGACGGCGACGGCCTCGAAGGCGAGGCCCCGGAGCGGGCGGCGCGACCGGAGCCGGTCTCGGTCATCACCCCGCCGCCCCACCCGGAGCTGGCGGCCGCGGTCACCGCCATGCAGGAGCACGTGCGCGTCACCCTCGCGCGCACCCACGACCGCCTGATCGCCCGCATCTACGCCGCGCACGTCGAGCTGTGCCAGACCGCCCGCGACCTGGTCGAGCGGCGCGCCGAGGCGATCGCCGCGGCGGCCGCCGAGCGCAACCCGTCTCGCCGCCGCAAGCTGATCAACAAGCGCGTCGACCTGGTGGTCGCCAACAGCGCCAGTCGTTCGC
>Ga0079224_100002537_pt1 | contig 22280 bp, 23 predicted proteins | sample Stecom2015_FD_80414 | JGI IMG/M metagenome (GOLD analysis project Ga0079224, IMG submission 80414) | Agricultural soil microbial communities from Utah to study Nitrogen management - Steer compost 2015 | ecosystem: Environmental > Terrestrial > Soil > Agricultural land | place: USA: Utah...
ATGTGATAATGTTTTTGTTGAATGATGCTGAAAGGGAGCTGTTTCCATAGATTTTTTTACTTTCACCCATTCCGTAGAATATTTAGTAGTTTTGGACTATGTCTTTAGGAACGCTATATCTTATTCCCGTACCCTTGGCAGAAAATGCCGAAAAACTGTCATACACGCTTTTTCATCACGAATTGATACAGCATATTGATGAATATGTGGTGGAAAACGAAAAGACGGCACGCCGTTTTTTGAAGCAAGCGGGGTTAAAAATTCCGCAAGGTGAGCTGAAAATCCACGATTATGGCAAGCACACCCGTGAAAAGATAGATTATAATCGTATTTTTAAGTCGGTGCAGGAGGGAAAGGACATCGGGTTGATGTCGGAGGCTGGGTGCCCGGGTGTTGCTGATCCGGGAGCAGATGTGGTGGCGGAAGCGCATAAACGAGGTGTAAAAGTCGTACCATTGGTTGGGCCAAGTTCGATTTTATTGGCGCTGATGGCTTCCGGGTTTAGCGGACAGAAGTTTGCTTTCCATGGTTATCTGCCAATTGATAAGGGCGAGCGAGCAAAGAAAATCAAGGATCTGGAATACCAATCGCTGAAAGAAAAGCAAACGCAGCTGTTCATCGAGACGCCTTTCCGCAACAACCAGCTTTTTGAGGAGATGTTGCGGCAGTGCAAGCCAGCAACCAGACTTTGTGTGGCATGTAATCTTACTGCGGAAGACGAAATGATACGCACATTGTCGGTACGGGAATGGAAAGAAGCAAAGGTGGATTTACACAAGAAACCAACCATATTTTTGATGTACGTTAGTTAAATAAAAAAGATAGAAAATTATGTTCGATATGTTGCCGGAAGGCATCAGCAAGGATCTGATACAGTATGCCATCATCGTGGCAGTAATAGGGCTTATCATCAAGGTTGTCTTTGCTTATACGCTGTATAGTACTCTGAAATTAGTCAAGAAAGAAAATCAATGCATTCTGCCCAGCCAGATTTGGTTCGTGGCGCTGCCATTATTTAATATCTATTGGAATTTCGAGGTGGTACGCCGTTTGGCGGACTCACTGAACAATGAATTCTATGATCGACAGATTGAGGTAGAGGAGAACCCAACAAGAAAGGCTGGTCAACTTTTTGCGTGGACATATTTGCTGCGGAATATTCCTCTTCCGCCTTTTATATTATTGATTATTGGCATGCTGCACTTTGTTTATTATATTACTTATTGGATAAAGGTATATCAGCATAAATCCCTGTTGGCTCTACATGTCAACCATTTCGGAACAGATTATACGGCAAAGAAAGAAGAAAATGAAAATTAGAGAACTTACCGGATACTTGGAAAGTATAGCGCCTTTGGCTTATCAGGAAGCTTACGATAATTCGGGGCTGATCGTTGGCAATCCAGATGATGAAATCAGCAAAGCATTGATTTCGTTGGACTGCACGGAGGAAGTCGTGGAGGATGCTATCCGCAAGGGATGTGACATCATTATTTCGCATCATCCTATTGTCTTTAAAGGTTTGAAAAAATTCAACGGACGCAATTATGTAGAGCGCACGATTTTAAAAGCTATTAAAAATAATATTGCACTCTATGCAATCCATACCAATCTGGACAATGTGTTCGGCGGTGTAAGCACAAAAATTACAGAGCGTTTGGGGTTGGAGTCTACCGCTATTTTGAGCCCAAAATCCAATCTGCTAAAAAAACTGATTGTCTATGTGCCACGGACACATGTCGAAGAAGTGCGCAATGCGCTATTTGATGCTGGTGCCGGAGCAATTGGCAACTATGACCAATGCAGTTATAATACAGTTGGGTATGGCACATTCCGAGGTTTGGATGGGGCAACTCCTGCGATTGGTCAAATCGGCGAACAGGAACGTGTGGAAGAGACGAAGATAGAAGTAGTATATCCTGCGGTGAAAGAACGGGCCATTGTTGTGGCGATGTATGCTGCCCATCCTTATGAAGAGGTTGCATACAATATTGTTTCCTTGGATAATGGGCTGCAAAATGTAGGTTCGGGCGCTATCGGTAATTTACCGCATCCGATGTCGGAAGCTTCTTTTTTGGTTTATGTCAAGGAAAAGTTGAACGCACAGGTCATCCGATATACACAATTGCGGGGTAAAGAGGTTTCCCGCGTGGCGGTTTGTGGTGGAGCAGGCGGCTTTTTGCTTTCGGAAGCAAAGCGTTCGGGAGCAGATGTGTTCATTACAGCAGATTACAAATACCACGAGTTTTTCGATGCAGAAGGTGAAATTGTCATTGCCGATATCGGACATTATGAAAGTGAACAATTTACGCAAGAATTATTATTGGAGATTATTCAGAAAAAATTTGTTAACTTTGCTGTCCTATTGACAGAAATAGAGACAAATCCTGTTAAATACTACATTTGATAATGGAACAAACCGTAGAACAAAAGTTAAAAGCATTATGGGCGTTACAGTCCGTACATACGAAAATAGATAAAATTCGTCAGGTTAGAGGTGAGTTGCCTATTGAGGTGGCTGATTTGGAAGACGAGATTGCAGGTCTGGATACTCGTATTGAAAAAATCAGAGCAGAGTTGGATGATTTAGAAGATTCAATCGTCAATCGTCGCAATATGATTAAAGATGCGCAAGCAGCGATCAAAAAATACGAAGGACAGCTGAACGAAGTTAAAAACAACCGTGAATATGATGCAATCTCAAAAGAGATTGAAATTCAGGGCTTGGAAATCCAGGTATGCGAAAAGCGTATCCGTGAGGCAGAGTTTGAAATCAAGAACAAAACTGAGCTTTACGAAAGCACATTGAAAAACTTGGAGTTGAGCAAATCTGATCTTGACGTTAAAAAGAAGGAATTAGATACGATTACTGCTGAAACTCAAAAAGAAGAAGACGCATTATTGTCCAAAGCAGCAAAAGCTGAAAAAGGAATCGAAGAGCGTTTGTTAACTGTTTACAATAAGCTTCGTAACTCTTTCAGAAACGGTTTAGCCGTTGTGTCTATTGAGCGTGACAGCTGTACAGGTTGTTTTAACAAAATTCCACCTCAGCTGCAGTCTGAAATCCGTCAGCGCAAGAAAATCATTATCTGCGAGCATTGCGGAAGGGTTCTTGTAGATGAAGGCATTGTCTTCGAAGAAGAGAACCAAGGATAAAAAATATAGGGAAGCCTGTCATATTAGACAGGCTTTTTTAATATAGCACATGCTCATTTTCCATTAGAAATTCCTCCACTTTCTCTACCATTTTTTTACTGCCAATGACAATTGGGCTTCGTTTGTGCAGTTGTGTTGGTTGAATGTCTAAAATTCGCTCTTGGCCGGAAAGAGCTTTCCCTCCAGCTTGTTCAATAATAAACGCCATGGGGTTACACTCATAAAGCAAGCGTAACTTCCCTTGGGGATATTGTTGGGTTTCCGGATAAAGAAATATGCCGCCAATAATCATGGTTCGGTGCAGGTCAGCGACCATCGACCCAATATAACGCGATGTGTAGGGTCTTTGTGAGATAGGGTCTTCCATCTGACAATATTTGATGTAATCTTTGACATACTGCGGGAAGCGGAGGTAGTTGCCTTCATTGATAGAATAGGTTTTTCCCTCTTCAGGAATCTTCATATCGGGGTGGGAAAGACAAAATTCGCCTATTGATGGATCCAATGTGAATCCGTTAACCCCTTTCCCTGTGGTGTAAACCAACATGGTCGATGAACCGTAGATGACATAGCCGGCGGCAATCTGTTCATGACCATACTGCAGAACTTCATGTATAGCTACTGGTTGACCTTCTTTTTCTTTGCGGCGATAGATCGAAAAAATAGAACCGACCGATACATTTAGATCAATATTGGAAGAGCCATCCAAAGGATCAATACACACGATGTACTTGGCATCTTTAGAATAGGGCTGTGTGGTCAGGTCAATGCCTTCCTCATGCTCTTCAGAGGCAATGTAACAACATTCCCCTCCCCTACTTAGGGCCTGGATGAACTGTTCGTCAGCATAGACGTCCAGTTTTTGTTGTTTTTCGCCTTGCACATTTTGTACACCATGTTCGCCAAGGATGTCTGCCAGGCCGGCTTTATTGACCTCATAATTGATAATCTTGGCAGCAATGCCAATGTCGCGTAACAATCTGGAAAGTTCCCCTTTGGCATAGGGAAAATCACCCTGTTTTTCAATAATGAATTGACCTAATGTTTTGATTGACATAGTAAAAGCTTTTATTGTTCTTACGTTAGGGTTACATTTTGCTAAAAAAACAGGTGTTACTTGCTAAAATAGCCTGCCGAAACCACTAACTCTCTGTAAATTCCGCTGCAAATCTAAATAAGTGTTTTTAAATAAAAAACTGATTTTCAGCTTATTGTATTTTATACACAACGCTATATCATTGATAAATAAGAGGTTAACTTGAATTTATTTTTTTAGCTTTTTTGAATTCCTAAGATTCTCTTCGTAATGCGAAACTCTGGGAGTATTACTGTATATATCTTGTTTATTTTTTGCAACATATCTGATAGATTTCCTAAAATGCAGATATTTCCTATATTTTTGATAATAAATCATATTGTGATATCTATGCATACTTCATTTTCAAATATTTTAAAGGCACTTGCCTTTTCAGGCGTGCTGTTGTCCACTGCTTTGGCTCAACAGGAAACTCTTTTGCTGCGCAACCCCAGTATTAGTGATAAACATGTATCTTTCGTTTATGGAGGAGATATATGGATAGCAGACAAAGATGGATCTAATGCACGCCGATTGACGGTAAATCCGGGTGTGGAGCAAAATCCAATTTTTTCTCCCGATGGTAAGAACATTGCTTTTACAGGGAATTATGATGGTAATACGGATGTATACATTATTCCAATCGAAGGAGGAGCTCCGCAACGGGTCACTTACCATCCCTCGGCAGATGTGGTCAGGGGCTGGTTGAATAATAATGAAGTTTATTTTACGACAACGAGGGAGTTTACGTATTCTTTGGGTTCGAGGCTATACAAAACATCTAAAAATGGAACTTTAGCAGAGCCTTTGCTCATGCCTGAGGCTTATCAAGGTAGCCCTTCTGCTGATGGGCGTTATTGGGCATATATCAAGAACACAGATCCCACAGAACGCGATCGGGTAGCATTTAAACGCTATAGAGGTGGGGGGATGCCTTCTATTTGGATTTTTGATACCCAAACCAAGGAGATTGAAATCATCCCGGGAGAGCTAAGCAACGATGTAAAGCCTGTATGGTTAGGTGATAAAGTATATTTCTTGTCGGATAGAGATAAGATTGTCAACATCTTCAGCTATGATACAAAAACGAAGAATATTGAAAAACTAACAAACTTTAAAGACTATGATGTTCGAACACTGAGCGGTCGAGGAAATGAGTTGGTGTTTGAATATCAGGGTAAGGTGAACATCCTGCATACGGAAAGCAAAAAAGTTACACCATTATCTATAGCTGTACATGCAGATGCGGTCTATAAACGCCCACATTATGCTGATGTTACACCGTCTACGATTCGTTCTTTTTCAATTTCTCCAACGGGGCAACGTGCTCTTTTCGAAAGTCGGGGTGAAATTATTACTGTTCCTAAAGAAAAAGGAGATGCACGCAATATATCTTCTTCTCCAGATTCGCATGAGCGTTTTCCTGCTTGGTCGCCTAACGGAAAATGGATTTCTTATATTTCGGACAAAAATGGGAAATATGAGTTGGTACTACGTGATCAATTTGCAAAAGAAGACCCTGTGTATATCTCTTTAGGGCAAACGGCTTTTTACTTTCAGCCAACGTGGTCGCCCGATAGCAAAAAGTTATTCTATAATGATGCTCACCTGAATCTATATTATGTGGATATCGAGTCTAAAAAAGTGACGTTGGTTGATGATGATAAGCTAAGTTCAACTACAGGGCGCACTTCAAACCATTTTCAACCTTCCTGGTCTTATGATTCTAATTGGATTGCTTATATTAAAAGCTTGAATAATGGTGTGCGCACGCTGTTTATGTATAATTTGCAAACAAAACAGAAAACGCAGATTACGGATGGTATGAGTGCGGTGACGCAACCGACCTTCAGTAGAGACGGGAAGTATCTGTTCTTTGCTGCCAGTACGAATACCGGCTTGACCAATTCCGGCCTTCACATGACGGCTTATGAAAAGAATGTCAATTATAGCGTGTATGCTTTCATCCTGTCTAAAGACACGCCTTCCATATTTAAAAATGAAAGTGATGAGGAGAAAATCGTAGAGGATAAAGAGGGTAAGAAAGAGGAGGCTGAAGATAAGAAGGACGGGGATGACAAATCTAAATCTTCTGAAGAACCAAAAGGCAAGGATAAAAAAGCACCTACAACCAAAGTGGACCTGGAGGACATCAATAACAGAATCGTAGCATTGCCATTGTCACCGGGTTATTATAGACTGAATGGGGCAACGGAAAATATGTTGACCTATATGCGCGGGCGTTCTATCGGGGTCTATGATTTGAATAAATTGGAGGACAAAACCCTTGTGGATCAGGCGAATGGTTTTGACTTGAGTGCTGACGGAAAGAAGATGATCTATATGAGCGGTCGTGATTTCTTTATTGTTAGCGCAGGCCAGAAGCCAGCAGCAGGCACAGGAAAGATTGCTTTGACAAATATAAAGCAAATGGTGGATCCGGCGGCGGAGTGGAATCAAGTGTTCAATGAGGTCTGGGCCATGCAGAAAGAATTTTTCTATGTGGAGAATATGCACGGTGTAGATTGGAATGCTATGAAGACCAAATACGCGAAATTCTTACCTTATGTGAATCACCGCTCGGACTTAGGCTACCTGTTAAACGAAATGATGGGTGAAATGGTTGTGGGACATAATTATATCTATCCGGGGGATGAGCCTTCTTCCCCATCTGTCAATACAGGTACGCTGGCGGCAGATTTTGTGGTGGATCAAAAGGGCTATAAGTTGACCAAGATATATACCCGTCTGGATTGGAACCCTTCGTTTAAAGCACCTTTGGCAGAGCCGGGATTAAATATTAAAGAAGGCGAGTATATTGTGGCTATAAATGGTATCCCGGTCAATTCCGATAGGAATATCTATCAAGCGTTGGAAAACACCGTAGATAAACAAGTTTCGGTTAAAGTAAGTGCAACTGGCAGTTTGTCTGATGCTCGTGATCTTATTGTGCGTCCAATTTCATTTATGGATGAGGTGTCTTTGCGTCGTACGGATTGGGTGGAAAGTAACCGTAAGCGAACCGATGAGCTGAGTAAAGGGCAGATTGCATACGTCTATATGCCAAATACGGGACAGGAAGGATATACTTCTTTCAACCGATATTATTTCTCCCAAATGGATAAGAAAGCGCTATTGCTCGATGAACGTAATAACGGAGGCGGCTCTGTTGCGGATTATGTTATTGACTTGCTTTCCAGAGAACTGATTTCGGGATGGAAAATCCGTGACGGAAAAAGTTTCACGACTCCGGGGAATGGGATATATGGACCAAAGGCCATGATTATCAATGAAAATGCCGGATCCGGAGGGGATATGATGCCGTATATGTTCCGTTTCAAAGGTTTAGGAAAATTGGTTGGCCGTACGACAATGGGTATTTTGGTGGGTATTTCCGGCTATCCTCCTTTGTTGGATGGCGGACGGATTACCTCGCCTAATTTTGGAATCTTTGATTTAAATAGTAATTACATCATCGAGAATGAGGGGGTTGCACCGGATATATTTGTTGAGCAAACACCGAAAGAACTTTTGGAAGGAAGGGATCCTCAACTGGAAAGAACCATACAGCTTCTATTGGAGGAGATGAAAACCTATCCATATAAAGAATTGAAAGATCCGAAAGACCCTGTTCGGGTTAAATAGTGAGTTGACAGCGGCCGCATTTTTGCAAAAATGCGGCCGCTGTTATTTTTATTTTATAGTTTTATCCAATGAACGATACATTAGGTAAACCCCATAACAGCCCTTGGAAGGATTTATTGACCTTATTGCTCGTAACCTTTGGTCTGAGTTTGGCGCTCCAGTTGCCTTTAGTGCTGATTGGTTTGTTTTTGTCGGGCGACATAAATGGGTTATCGGAGGATACGGGCTCTCTTTATGCTATACACCCTTATTTTACCTATCTGGTATTTATGGGAGGAACTTTGGGTACCTTTTTGCTCCCGGCCTATTACTATTATAGAAAGAGCAATCAACCTGGGGTTCTACCCAGCCAAGGCTTGAATCGGGTATGGACCTATGTTTTATCTGTATTATTTCTTTTGGCTTTTGTTCCGCTAATGTCGCTGGTTTCGGACTGGAACTTGAAGATGACTTTGCCCGAATCGTTTAGGGGCATAGAACAATGGATGCGTGTGCAAGAGGACCAGATGACGGACATTATGTCGCAGATTATTATGGTTGATCGTGTGGATCTTCTCTTGATGAATGTGTTGGCAATAGCGGTCTTGCCTGCGATTGGGGAAGAGTTTTTCTTTCGGGGAGCTTTGCAGCATATTTTTAAGCGGATTTTCGGTAATACACATATTACCATTTGGGTGGTTGCTATTATTTTCAGCGCTATTCACATGCAGTTTTATGGTTTTTTTCCTCGGATGTTATTGGGGGTGTTCTTTGGTTATATGCTGTTATGGACAGGTAATATTTGGGTTCCGATATTTGCACATTTTGTGAACAATGCATCTGTCGTAATTATGGCATTTTATTATGCGAGGCAAGGAAAGACATACGAGGAGTTGTCGGCAAGCGAGAGTTTTCCAATAATTGTGTATCTTGGCAGTATAATTCTAAGTATTGGCCTGGCATATCTGTCCTATCAATACAGCACTAAAAACAAGTTATATGGAAAAAGAATGGGTTAAGATACAGTCCTATACGGATGCTCTTCGAGGAGAAATCATTAAGCAGATGCTTGAAGAGAACGGTATTCCTGTCGTTTTGATGAATAAACAAGATTCTTCGTTTAAGTTCGGTAAGATTGACCTGATGGTGAACGCTGACGATGCGGAGGAAGCACGCAGATTAATAGCGGAAAACGAATCTGGCGAAACTGATGAAAATTAGAGCGATTACGGGTTTTTTCTTTATTGCGGTGCTGATTGCCGTACTACTGGGCGGAGCATTGATATTTGTTCCTTTTTTTGCTTTGGTGGCAGCCTTGTGTGCTTTTGAGTTTTACAAAATGGTAGCAACCGAGACGGTTCGTCCCTTACGTTGGATAGGAACAATAGCCGCTTTTGCGGTGGCTGCTGCGGTAGGCTGTGTACAACTTGGGCATTTGAAGGCGGAGCAATTGCTTTGGGCTGTTCCGTTTATCTTTGTGGTGTATATCTCGGCTCTTTTCCGAAAAACGCCAAACCCCATCCAGGACATCAGCTTTACCCTAACCGGATTTATTTATGCGGCAGTTCCATTTCTGTTTTTTATAGCGTTGGGTTTTGTGCAGGGCGATTATAATGCCTATATTCCATTGGGTTTTCTAATGTTGTTATGGACCAATGATACAGGTGCATATTTGGCTGGACGTAGCTTTGGGCGCACCAAGTTGTTCGAGCGGATATCACCAAATAAAACTTGGGAAGGCTTTATTGGTGGTGTTGTGCTGGCGGTAGTTGTTGCTTTGAATCTACAGCAGTATTTTGGGTCGCTGGAACGATGGGAATGGGTCGTTGTAGCGTTGATTATCGGTGTTTTCGGAACATTAGGTGATTTGGTAGAATCGATGTTCAAAAGAAATCTGGGCGTTAAGGATTCCGGTAATATTTTGCCAGGGCATGGCGGTTTCTTAGATCGTTTTGATGGTTTGTTGGTTGCCGCACCTTTGGTGTATCTGTTTTTGAAGTTGGTGTAACGAATCCGTTGTGCATTGTGAAAAAATCCAGATTCCTCTCCCGCCTCAGGTCGGGATCGGAATGACAAAGAGATGAAATTGTCAATCAAATTGATTAATAAAAAAATGAAAATAGAAAAACAGACGATAGACTTTTTAAGGCAATTGCAAAAGAACAATAATCGCGAATGGTTCCAGGAAAATAAAGAAAGTTATGACGCCGCAATCACCAATGTAAAGGAGTTTATTACGGAATTGATAGCGGAATTCGCTGTTTTTGATCCGCATATCAACACCGACATACAGGCATCAAAGTGCCTTTTCCGTATCTATCGGGACATTCGTTTTTCTAAAGATAAAACACCCTATAAGAACTGGTTTGCAGCAGGAATATCCATTGATGGACGCAAACTGGATGGTCCAGAATATTATCTGCATATTGAACCTGAGAAAAGTTTTTTGGCAGCAGGTTACTGGAGGCCGAACAAAAATCATCTGGAAGCTATCCGACAGGAAATAGATTACAGCACTCCGGAACTTTTGAAAGCATTAGATGCCGGCGGTTGGAAGGTGGAAGACTTGTCGAGAGAAGACAAGCTTAAACGTGCTCCAGCTGGCTACGCTGAAGATGACCCCAATATTGAATTGCTCAAATTGAAGAGCTTTATTCTTTATCAGCAATTTACTGATGAAGAAATAACGGATGGTCAAGGGTTACAGAATCTGGTGAAAACAGCCGAGCGTATTTATCCATTTAAGCGTTTTATACACCAGGCTCTGGAACAATAAACATAACCTAATGAATATTCTTGTTGTCGCTGCTACAGAGTCTGAAATTTTGCCTTCTTTATCTTTTTTGGAATCAAAAAAAGCAGATGTGTTGATTACGGGTGTTGGTATGGTGGCTACAACCTATGCCTTGACCAAAAAACTGAAAACATCTTCGTATGATCTAATTATCAATGTTGGCATTGGCGGAGTTTTGAATAAAGAATCCCAATTGGGAGAGGTTTATCGTGTTGTTGAAGATACTATTTATCGCTTTGGGGCGGAAGATGGACAAGCGTTCCTGTCTATGGATAATTTAGGGTTTGGGAAGTCAACTTTTGTAGAGCAATTTCCTCAGCCATGGGATACTATAGCTTTGCCAACGATCAAAGGTCTTACGGTGAATACTGTTCATGGCAATGCTGAAAGCATTGAGCAGCTTCGTCTTTCCTACCCTTCGAATGTAATGGAATCCATGGAAGGTGCTGCGGTATTTTATGTGGCAAATATGGAGAAGATACCTGTGATGCAATTGCGTGCGTCATCCAATTATATTGAACCTCGAAACCGAGCCGCCTGGCAAATTGGTTTGGCTGTTGCAAACCTCAATGATTGTTTACAGAAAGTAATCGTGTCCCTGAGGTAAATCTCTTAACGATTGGGAGATACTTCCTACGAAATAATGACATAAATCGCTATTTTTTGCAGGTGGGGCATTACGAAATATAAATAAATAATAGTAGTTTTGCGATATTCTTTATTTAAGACACAATTTTACAACTGATGAGAGAAATACAATTCAGAGAAGCGCTTCGGGAAGCCTTGAACGAAGAGATGCGTAAAGATGATAAAATATTTTTGATGGGCGAAGAAGTCGCTGAGTACAATGGTGCTTACAAAGTGAGCCAGGGTATGTTGGACGAGTTCGGCGCTAAACGTGTTATAGATACGCCTATTGCAGAACTTGGTTTTGCAGGTATTGCAGTGGGTGCTGCGATGAACGGACTAAGACCTATCGTGGAATTTATGACGTTCAACTTCTCTTTAGTAGCGATTGACCAGGTAATTAATGCTGCGGCAAAACTTCGCCAGATGAGTGGTGGTCAATTCTCTTGTCCGATTGTTTTCCGTGGCCCAACCGGGAATGCGGGTCAGTTGGCAGCGCAACACTCTCAAAACTTTGAAAACTGGTATGCAAATACGCCAGGATTGAAAGTTGTTGTTCCTTCTAACCCTTATGATGCAAAAGGATTATTGAAATCTGCTATCATCGATCCAGATCCGGTAATTTTCATGGAGTCTGAGGTTATGTATGGAGATAAAGGACAGGTTCCAGAAGAAGAGTATTACCTGCCAATCGGTAAAGCAAATACAATTCAGGAAGGTACTGATGTAACCGTGGTTTCTTTTGGTAAAATGGTTCCACGTGTGGTTATTCCTGCGGTTGAAGAATTGACAAAAGAAGGTATCAGTGTAGAATTAATCGATTTGCGTTCCGTACGTCCAATTGATTTTGATGCGATTCTTGAATCTGTGAAGAAAACCAACAGATTGGTGGTTGTTGAAGAGGCTTGGCCTTTGGCTTCCATCTCTTCTGAAATCGCTTTCCGTGTACAGAAAGATGCATTTGACTATTTGGATGCACCAGTTATTCGCGTAACTTCAGCAGACGTACCGCTTGGCTATGCACCTACTTTGGTAGAAGCAGCCTTACCAAGTGTAGCTAAAGTTGTAAAAGCTGTTAAGGAAGTTTCTTACATCACGAAGTAATATTAGCACTTGATATAAAAACATGTCTTCGTCATCGCGATAAACGAAGCCTGCATACCGCAGGCAGGCAATCGGATGACATGCAAGCATATAAGGAAAGACCTTCAGCAATGAGGGTCTTTTTTTGTGGTGGAGAAGGCTGTTTTAGGAAAAAAATGCTATCTTCACTCACAAAGAAAAGTTATATGAAAAGATATTTTTTAACAGGGATGGCTCTTTGTTTGGGTTTTATCTCATTTGCACAAAAGGCCGTTGACTTTAAGTTGAATCCGGAAATCGGCAAACCGTTGAAGATTAACATGCTGATGAAGACAGATGTAGAAGGTCCTCAGAGTGTCATCATGGATATGAACATGGGTATGGAAATGGTTGCTTCACAGAAAGATGGAGAAAATTTCACCATTGAGAATACGACTAAGACAATCAAGGTAGATATAGATGCAGGAATGATGACAATGTCCTATAATTCTGAAGAGGAAGCTGCTGACGAGATGGCAAAAGCGTTAGGCGAGCAGTTTTCAAAGATTATTGATCAGAAAATCACGATCGTGATGACTGAAAAGGGAAAAACATTGGATGTTAATCTTCCGGAGAGTTTTGCGGGACAAGGGTTTGACAAGTCTTCTTTTGCGAATATTTCTGCCAGTCTTCCAGAAAATGCTGTGTCTCCGGGGGAGTCATGGAGCAGTTCGTATGAAATGACAGACAACCCTTTGATTGCTTTTGTAGAGCAAACGTCCACTTATCGAGAAGAAAGTGCGGAAGGATATGTTATTGATGTAGAAGGAAAGATGAAAGATGGATCTGACAATGAGATTGGTTCTGTAAAAGGACATTACATCTTAGATAAAACGACGCATTTTACAAAGAATGCTGTTTTGACCACTTCTATTGAGGTGCAAGGAACAAAAGTGGTTAGCGACATTACAATGTCCGTAGATTAAGAATTTTAAAAAGTATAAAAAAACGGAGTCAAATTTTTGACTCCGTTTTTTTTATGTACCAAATTTATTTTTGCGTATTACGCATTGATTTCAGCTTTGTATTGATCTGCAGATAATAAAGCATCTACGTCAGTAGGATTGCTCAATTTCACACGAATAATCCAACCCTCTCCATAAGGGTCTGAGTTTACCAATTCAGGAGAACCATCGATAGCCTCATTGACCGCTAATACCGTTGCAGTTACAGGCATGAACAAGTCTGAAACAGTTTTTACAGCTTCTACTGTACCGAATACCTCATTTGCAGCAACTTCTTCGTCAACAGTATTGATATCAACGAAAACAATATCTCCCAATTCGCGCTGTGCGAAATCCGTGATGCCGATAACGGCTTCATCACCTTCTACACGAATCCATTCGTGATCTTTAGTGTATTTTAATTCTGCTGGAAAATTCATAACTTTTTTCTTTGCTCAAAAATAGGATTATCATTCGACATAAGCAATTTTTTCACTTAAATTAGCCCTATGAACCTACAAATCGAGAAACTATACCATATTGCCCGGAAAGAGGAGCGCAATATTATTGGTTTGATGTCTGGAACATCATTGGATGGCCTGGATATTGCCTGGTGTAAATTAAGGAGAAGTGGTGTGGATACTGAACTGACGTTAGAGCAATTCGTTACTCTACCCTATCCAGAAAGTTTCCGTAAGCAGGTGCGTGAGGTATTTGCTAAGCGAGCCATCGACCAGCAGGTGCTCTGTGGTTTGAATGCCATGATAGGGCGTTTGCACGGAGAGTTGGTTAATCAGGCACTTGCGGACTGGAATGCAACAGCAACTGATATCGATTTGATTGCGAGCCATGGACAAACGGTTTACCATGCTCCTCAGAGGCTTACGAAGGATATAATCTATCCGAATAGCACCTTGCAAATCGGTGATGGCGATCATCTTGCCGTGACTACGGGAATCATCACTATAGCCGATTTTAGGCAGAAACATATCGCTGCAGGTGGAGAGGGAGCGCCTTTGGCAGCGTATGGTGATTTTCTGCTTTTTACTGATACTGTTGAAAACCGCTTTTTGCTAAACATAGGCGGCATTTCCAATTTTACATTTTTACCACGTAAGGACAGCGATCTCAAGGCCTACGCGACCGATTTGGGACCAGGAAATACCATGATGAACCAATTCATGTTCCAGCAATTTGGGTTGGAGATGGATAAGGATGGCGATGTGGCGAGGGAGGGAGTTGTTCACGAAATGTTATTAGAAGCATTATTGGCAGAACCTTTTCTTACCGAAGGCTTTCCGAAGACAACAGGACCTGAGTTGTTCAATTTGAGCTATTTAGAGGCAGCACAACAGAAAACGGGCACGCAATTCTTAAAGACCGAAGATGTGATGGCAACCTTGAATGCTTTTGCGGCCCAAGCGATTGTAGAAGGAATAAAGCGGCAGGCTAAAGGGTTAGACCATGTTGCGGTTTATGTAAGTGGTGGCGGGTTGCATAATCCTGTTTTAATGGATAATATGCGCCAACAACTGCCAAAGATAGAGATAAGCAGTTTTGCAGAATTAGGCCTTAATCCCGATGCGAAAGAAGCGTGTCTTTTTGCTGTATTAGCGAATGAGACTGTCGCGGGCAGTCCGCAACATGTAGAAAATATTCAGGATTCCCCTGCCGTATGCATGGGGAAAGTCTGTTTTTCTTAGATTTTAGAATTTAAGCACTATCTTTGTCTTATGGTTTATATCACAAGGCGCGAGCGTTTTAGCGCAGCCCACAAACTTTTTCGGGAAGACTGGTCGCAGGAACAGAACGAAGCCGTTTTTGGCAATTGTTCCAACCCTAATTGGCATGGTCATAATTACGAGCTCTTTGTGACGGTGAAAGGAAAAATCAATCCCGAGACAGGCTTTGTTATTGATTTAAAACGAATGAAGCAGATTATGCTCATACATGTTATCGATAAATTGGACCATAAAAATATAAATCTCGATGTAGATTTTATGCAGGGTAAAAAGGCTTCTACCGAAGTCATTGCTGTAGAGATTTTTAAGGTGCTGAAAGAGGAGTTCACAAAAGAAAATGTACAGCTACACGCAGTGAAGCTTTATGAAACAGAAAATAATTATGTCGAATATTTCGGCGATTAATCCTATAAATAATACAAAATGAGTAATCTTACAGACTTCGACAGCGAAGAGCAAGACGGTTATATCAAAATTGATCAGTACAATACCAAACATGTTGATCGCATAGCGACCCATTATAAAGATATTTTAGAAGCTATTGGCGAAGATCCAAAGCGTGAAGGGTTGATAAAAACGCCAGAGCGCGTAGCCAAGGCCCTGCAATTTCTGACGCATGGGTACGATATTGATGCGGCGCAGGTGTTGCGTAGCGCAATGTTCGAAGAAGATTATAGTCAAATGGTGGTTGTAAAAGATATCGAGGTCTATTCGATGTGTGAGCACCACATGCTTCCCTTCTTTGGGAAAGCCCATATTGCGTATATCCCGAATGGACATATTGTAGGGTTGAGTAAGATTCCGCGCGTGGTGGACGTGTTTGCTCGTAGATTACAGGTACAAGAGCGTTTGACCAATGAGATCCGGGATTGTATTCAAGATACACTGAATCCAGCAGGGGTTGCTGTCGTGATGGAATGTAAGCATATGTGCATGGCAATGCGGGGTGTGCAGAAACAAAATTCGGTGACGACGACTTCTGCTTTTACCGGAGCCTTTCAAAATGATGTTACACGATCGGAATTTTTACGCTTGATTACAGCGTCATTAGATTAATGGTTTTTTTATGAAAAAAGGCCTTCTGAATACTTTCAGGGGGCTTTTTTCGTTTTTAAGCCAGTAGATACAAAAATTAATTTATGTTAAAATTCTTTCTAATATAGGTGTGCTTGACTACTTTTGTCGCTATGCTTGAAAATGAAGAGGTTTTAAATGCCTATTTGGAGAAAACCTGTGACGCTGAAAATGAGCTATTAAAACGGGTTCATCGGGAGACTTATCTAAAGGAAACGATGCCGCATATGCTCTCTGGGCATTTTCAAGGAAGAGTTCTTTCCATGCTTGCTAAAATGGTTCAGCCGAAGCTGATGTTGGAGGTCGGAACATTCACCGGCTATGCGACATTATGTTTGGCAGAAGGCCTAACCTCGGAAGGTTTGCTTCACACAATTGATGTGAATGAAGAACAACAAGAACGAGTGCAAGGATATTTTGATGCTTCACCGTATGGTGAGCAGATAAAATACCATATTGGACCAGCGGCAGAAATAATTCCTACGATTGAGGGCATTTTTGATCTGGTGTTTATCGATGCGGACAAAAAAAACAACCTTCAGTACTTCGAAATGCTGATTGACCGTGTGCGAAGCGGAGGCATTTTGTTGGTTGATAATGTGCTATGGAAAGGCAAAGTACTATCAAATAATCCAGATAGTCAAACAAAAAGAGTATTAGAACTTAACGATACTTTGGCAAAAGACACAAGAGTTGAAAAACTTATTTTGCCAATTAGAGACGGGCTTTTTGTGTTACGCAAAAAGTAATGGTTGAACTAAATGTAACAACATGCAAAAGACAAGTATTATTTGTAAATACTTAGTAGTATTGCTCATGAGTGTGCTGACAATCCACACAGTAAGCGCACAAAAATTTTCACCAAGCAGCTATATTGCCGAACATAAAGAAGTTGCGCAAGAGCTGATGAAAGAAACGGGGGTGCCAGCCTCTGTTATTTTGGGTGTAGCTTTCCATGAAAGTGCATATGGAAATAGCCGAATAGCCAAACACCTTAACAATCATTTCGGTATTAAAGGAAAAAACAAAAGCAAGGTCATTCGTTCAGCTTATAAAGGCTACCAATCGGTTAAAGAATCTTATCTGGACTTTGTTGGACTTTTAAAAAGAAGAAAAGCCACGGCTCCACTTTTTGAAGATTATTCACATGAAAACTACCAAGCTTGGGTAAAAGGTATTACTAAATCAGGTTATTCGGAAACCAGGACTTGGTCCGCAAAAGTATTGGCAACGATTGAACGCTATGATTTAGATGCCATCGATGCAGAGGTGTATCGTGAGCTGGAAGAGAATCGATTGGCTGTAAATGAAGTTGTTCAAGAAAAAGAAGACCTGCTGTTACAGCAGATGAGCCTAAACATTCAAGAAGATGTTTTTGACATACTGAATACACAACTGATTATCCGTCAGAATTTGAGTATGGAAGATTTGAAAATAAAAAGCCGGTTGTCGGCAAATGATTTGATTAACAGCGAGCAACGATCTATTCTATAAAATTGTATGTTCATACGCTTTCTTCTCGCACTTATGGTCGGCGTTATCTTTTTGGGGTCTTGTGCATCCAAAAGGGCGGTATTAACTTCCCCTTCACATGGCAACAATGGTTCACGTGGAACAACCGAAGCTAATAGACGAGGAGCTACTTCTACCTCTGGCCATCAATATATCGAACAATATAGAGACATTGCTATCGCCGAAATGAATCAATACGGCATTCCTGCCAGCATTAAGCTTGCACAAGCCATTTTGGAGTCGGGAAATGGCAATAGTTACCTTGCTCGAGAAGCAAACAATCATTTTGGCATAAAATGTGGAGGAGTATGGAGCGGCCCTTCTGTGAATCGACCCGATGATACACATAATGATTGCTTTCGCGTGTACAATAACCCCGAACAGTCATTTAAAGATCATAGTCAGTTTTTGTTGCGCAAGCGCTACGAAAAGCTGTTTACATTGGATAAAAACGATTATCGTGGCTGGGCTAAAGGCTTGAAAGAAGCTGGATATGCCACAAATCCGCGCTATCCAGAGCTACTTATAGACCTTATTGAACGCTATGAATTGTATCAGTATGACCGTGCGGAAGTGTCTTATGCAGCCAAGGAAAAGAGGGAAGAAAAGATAGAGGAGATCATCGAGTATAAAGAAGAAGTGGCACCGAAGGAAGTGCAGGAAGAGATAAAAAGTGCTGTTGCCATGACGATACACGAGGTGAAGGCCTCCGATACCTTGTATTCAATTGGAAGGCGTTACGGTGTGAGCGTTGAACAATTGAAGCAGCTAAACGGATTGTCTACAGATAGTCTTTCTATTGGTCAGTTATTGGTCGTGACCAAGTAAGGATCCGAATTGTATAAAAGTTGTTAAAAATTCGGAAGATAACGTTCTTTCATTTAGTTTTACAGAGGTGAACATCCTTCGGAACATATCTGTATACTTGATATTGCTACTTCCCTTTTCTGTTTTGGGACAAGCCAAGACCGTACAGGGAATTGTTTTTGATAAAGGTACGAAACAACGTATCGGAAAAGTCTTTATCAAAAACGACCAGACGAAAGACAATATCTATAACAATGCGCGCGGAGAGTTTGAAATTCGTTTGCGCGAAGGCGATGCTATCATAGCCACCAAAGAGGGATATTTCCCCGATACTATTGTTTATTCAGAAGAAAAAGTCTTGATGTTCCATATGGAACGTAGTAGCATCTACATTCCTGAGGTGCAAGTGGTTGCACGTAAGTCGCCCGAAGAAATCCTGAAACAACGAAGAGAAGAATTCAACAAAGCCTATAGACTTGCCGATCCGGGCAGCATTTTCAGTGTAGGGCCAACCGGAGCTGGGTTAAGCATTAGTACTATCTATAATTTTTTTAGTCGAGAAGGGAAAAATGCGAAACGTCTTACCCGAATAATTCAGCAGGAATACGAGAATAATGTTATCGACTCCAAGTTTACACGTGAATTGGTGCAGAAAACGACTGGGCTTAAGGGTGAACACCTCGAAAACTTTATGAGTAATTACCGACCAAATTATTATTTTATATTAGCAGCGTCGCCTTATGAGCTTACGGAGTATATAAAAAGCAAGTATGAAATATTTAAATTAAATCCTAACTTGCGTTTTTTACCGAAATTGCCGGAAATAGAATTAGAAGTCAATAATTAGATAATAATATGGTTAAAGAGTTAAAAATACTTGCTGTAATTGTTTCTATGCTGGCGGCACAGGCAGCCGTGGCTCAGGTCGATTTGAAAGAATTGAGAGCAAAGCCGGATACAACCATAGTCGGGGAGTCTAAAACTCCACTAAACAATCTGAACCGCATTCATGTGCCTATTCCCAAATTGGATTTGGAAGTGGACTATTGGAAGCATTGGACGAAGTTTGGTATCAATGCCAATCAAGCTTCATTTAGTGACAACTGGAATGCCGGGGGGGTAAACTCTATTGCTGTGGGTGTACTTGGTTGGCACAAATCTGAATACAATAAGAATAACTTTCAATTTGTTACAGAAATTGATTTAAGGTACGGTAAAATCAAAAATAAAGATCAGTTGGCAAAGAAAAATAATGACCGTATTTTCTGGGATAATAAGGTTGCATACGGTCTTTCAAAGAGTTGGGCTCTTTATTTCTCCTTAACATTTGAATCTCAGTTTGACTTAGGGTATACTTATAGAACAGAAGAAGGAATAGAGCGTATTTATGAATATAATACTGGTTTTATGGGCCCTGGGTATTTTACAGAATCCTTCGGTTTAGAGTATAAGCCTGATAATACTTTTTCTCTTCGTTTGGGTACAGGTACTGCTCGACAAACCCTAGTGTTGAATGACCGAGTAAAACCTTTGACTGTTAGTGAATATGCTATGAGATACCCAGAAAATGATCCGATAACAGCAGATCAAGAGAAGTTTGGTTTAAAACCGGGTGAAGAATTTAGAAATGACCTCGCGTTTCAGTTAACAGCTAACTTGGACAGAAACCTTTCCCAGAATCTGAACCTCAAGGCGAGATATAATATGTTTGCGGATTATCGAGAACTAAGTGATCCAGATCACCGTTTAGATGCTACGCTTACGGCAAAAGTGACCAGTTTAGTGAATGTTTCTCTATCTGGAATTATTGTCTATAATTCGGATGAGTCCAAGAAAGTGCAGTATAGCCAAGCTTTGGCTTTAGGTTTAACCTATTCATTACCACGATAATTTGTTTTGAAGTATAGTCTGTTTTTATTTGGGGTGATGTTGTTGGGTTGGAGTTGTGGAACGCCTAAAAAGACAGTTTTGCAAGCTCCTAAGCCTATTTTGGTTCAGCCGGATAAAGTTAAACTGGAAGCAAGCCGAGAGAACTTGATTGATACAAGGCAGGTGCTGGATACGCTTTTCGGCGCTGCCGAAGTCCCTGTCGTGTTAACAACAGAAGATCGTGTCAGGGAGATGATGCGGGAAGGTATCAACAAGAATGCGGACTGGACGGAAGCAATGCATTATGATGTGCGCAACCCTAATTTCGTGATTATCCACCATACAGCTCAAACAAGTATTAATCAGACTATCCGCACCTTTCAATTGCCCCACACGAAAGTTTCCTCCCATTATGTTATTGGTCGGGACGGGCAGGTCGTGCAGATGCTTAATGATTACCTGCGATCCTGGCATGCCGGACGTTCCAAATGGGGAAGTATTACGGATATGAATTCGGTTTCGTTGGGAATAGAATTGGACAATAATGGTAAAGAACCCTTCTCTGAACTGCAGATACGTTCTTTATTGGTGCTTTTGGATACACTAAAAACAAAGTACAGTATTCCATTTACCAATTTCTTGGGACACGCAGATATTGCACCAACACGAAAAGATGACCCTAGTGCTTTCTTTCCCTGGAAACGTTTGGCCGAGCAGGGTTTTGGCGTATGGTATGACGAGTATAATTTGCAAATGCCACCAGAAAACTTCAATTATGTTGATGCGTTACGGATTATAGGGTATGATGTGAGTAATCTTCGGTCTACGATTATTGCTTTTAAACGGAAGTTTATCGTGACGGATACCAGTGAAACATTGACGGACTACGATAAGAGGGTGCTATATAATCTGTACAAACGGTATTTTTAACGAACGTTTATTCTTTATTAGCCTTTTTTCCTACGGAAAACTGTACAGCATAACCCAAAACGATTACTGCAACACAGCCGACTAGATTTAACCAAAGGTAGGCCAGCCAATCCATATGCCATACGGCAAATACGATAAGTTCAGAAAGAATAGCTGCGATAAATACAGCCCTCCCTCCTATCTTTTTGAAGTAGAAAGCCACGATAAAAATACCTAAAATCGTTCCGTAGAATAGCGACCCTAAAATATTGACGGCTTCCAGCAGGTTTCCCAATTGACTGGCATAAAGCGCCACTAATAGCGTAATAATACCCCAGAACAGGGTAAAGATACGTGAGGCATTCAAATCGCTTCGCTCGGAACCGGTCTTGTGGATAAAACGTTTATAAATGTCAACGACAGTTGTCGAGGATAAAGAGTTTATTGCACTGGCTGTAGCGCCCATGGAGGCTAAAAAGATGACAGCAATCAGCAGACCGATAAGTCCTTTCGGGAAGGTTGACGTTACGAAAGAAAGGAAGATATAATTATTGTCATTGAGCTCTGCATCGGGATTATTCTTCTTAAGCAAGACTTCTACCTCTTTGCGCAAGGCTTTATCTTCCTCGTTCTTGGTTTGTAAAGCCGTTCGGGCTAAATCAATACCAGTTTCATCTTTTTGCTGTAGGGCTTTTGCTAATTCCTGTGATACAATGGATTTCTCTTGACTGATGGCCTCATGGCGTTGCATGATAGACTTATATTCGTCGTGGTATATACTTTGTTCTATTTTACTTACTTCGACATTATTAAAGAATAAAGGAGCCGTGTGGAATTGGTAATAAGCAAAGACCAATACGCCAATAAGCAGGATACAAAACTGCATAGGGACTTTGAGCAACCCATTCATCAGTAAGCCTATTCTCGAATCGCGGACAGACGAACCTGTTAGGTAACGACCGACCTGACTTTGATCTGTCCCAAAATAGGAAAGTTGCAAGAAAAAACCACCAATGAGTCCGGTC
>Ga0079224_100002539_pt1 | contig 22268 bp, 21 predicted proteins | sample Stecom2015_FD_80414 | JGI IMG/M metagenome (GOLD analysis project Ga0079224, IMG submission 80414) | Agricultural soil microbial communities from Utah to study Nitrogen management - Steer compost 2015 | ecosystem: Environmental > Terrestrial > Soil > Agricultural land | place: USA: Utah...
ATGATGGCTACCGGGATCAGACCGTTTCTTGGCCGCAGCGCAAAACGTTCGCGCCACCACGAAAAGATAAGCCACAGGATGCCAGGTAACAACGCAAAAGCCAGATTCACCGGCAGACGAAACTGTACGGGTACTTGCAGGCTGCGCGTGATAACAAGAATGAGGAGCACACTGCCAAACAGGATACTCATTTCGAGGGCGATACTGAGCCACACGCGCCGGTAAGGGTAAATCTCCTCTTCTTCTGATGGCGGTGTTATTAAACGTGAGTCGTAACGAGTCAATTGACCATACCTGTTCCTGCCAATGGTCGTTATATTATATGGAAATTGGGTGGAAAGGCCAGGAATGTTACTGCGAAATTTGCTGCCACTATCGCTGATCATCGCGCTTACTGCCTGCTTGCCCGTGCTTGGAGAACGCGCATCCAGTGCCAGTGATGCGCATCGGATTGTCTACGGTCTCACCCTACAGCCAAGCGGCTTCGATCCGCATATCAACCGGTCGTCAGAGTTAGGGATTCCGCTCCGGCAGGTGTACGATACGCTTGTATATCGTCACCCGGAAACCCGGGAAATTGTCAGTGGATTAGCCACTGAGTGGACAATATCGGAAGATGGGCTGGTTTACACCTTCAGGCTCCGTGAAGGGGTCACGTTTCATGATGGCACGCCCTTCAATGCCGGCGCCGTCGCCGCCAATCTGGATCGTATCACCGCACCCGAAACCGGTTCTCAACTCGCCGTTTTTTTGCTTGGGCCATATGCTGGCTATCAGGTTATCGACAATAACACGATACAGATTCTGCTGTCAGAACCCTACGCCCCACTGCTGGACTCTCTGGCGCAGGTTTACCTGGGTATCGCCAGCCCTACTGCCCTGAGCCAATACTCAAACAACCGCTATCAGTTCCATCAGGTAGGAACCGGGCCGTTTGAATTTGTCGAATTTGTGCCGGGTGACCGTATTGTTCTGAGGCGGAACCCCGACTACGCCTGGGGGCCGGAGTTTTACACCCCGCCAACGGAGCAGTCCATTGGCGAAATTGAGTTTCGCTTCTTCACCGACCCGCCAACCCGGACTCTGGCACTGGAAAGCGGCGAGGCTCAGATCATGGGTGAACTGCTGCCAACAGATGCACGAGCCTTGACCGGCAACAGCGCCATTCAACTTACGCCCAAGACCATACCGGGCCAGCCACTTCAGTTCATTATGAACACGAACCGGTTCCCAACCGACAGCCGGGGTGTTCGTCAGGCTATCATTTTTGGCGCAAATCGTAACGCAATCGTCGATGCCGTGTTCCAACAATTCTCCCCCGTCGCATGGGGGCCGCTGGCAGCAAGCACGTTATATTATGATCCGGGCCTCGCCGGTATGTACGCTCATGACATCAGTCAGGCACAGGCTTTGCTGGCGGAAGCTGGCTTTAGCGACAGTGATAATGACGGCTATCTTGATATTGGCGGCGCGCCGCTTGAAATCAGGGTAATCGTTCCACCATGGGGGTTGATCCCACAGGTTGCGGAACTGCTTCAGGATCAGTGGCGTACTGTCGGAATTCGGGCTGTACTCGAGCCAGTGCCAACATTCGGCGCTCTGCTGGAAGTGGTCGAATCCGGTCAATATAACCTGGTGGCGTTCAATACCTTCGGGCTTGACCCGGTATTTTTGAACGAATTTTTCGCCAGTGATGGAACAAACAACTGGGCAGGATTTTCCAATCCTGAGATCGATAGTCTCTTAAGCGATGCCCGGCAGCAAACAGACCCAGGTATTCGTTTTGCTCTCTATGCGCGTGCGCAGCGGCTGATAATGAACGAGGCTCTGATTCTACCCATCCGAGATCAGGTCAACCTGAATGCCAGCAGCGCAGCGATTACCGGACTGACCTTTGATTCATACGGGTGGTTTCCACTTCTGAACAATGTTACGGTTGCCGGATGATTCAGATTCTCCTGAGACCGCTGGTAAAAAGTGTGGGCATCGTCTGGATGGCCGCGACACTGGGCTTTCTCGCGCTTTCTGTCCTGCCGGGAGACGCAATCGCGTCTCAACTGAGCCAGAGCGGCGCCGATCCTGAATTGATCGAAGCGTATCGCGACCGGTCAGGGCTGAATGCCCCGCTCAGTGAGCGTTACGTGCGCTTTTTTGTGGGTCTGGTGCGGGGTGATATGGGGGTTTCCCTCCTCAGCGGCGAGCCTGTCAGCGATGCGATTGTCCGCAGCCGGTTACCCACCGCGACCCTGGCATTGAGCGCCATGCTCTTTGGCAGCGCAGTCGGTTTGCTGCTGGGCATGGCCGATGGTCTGGATGTTCCGCTTTTTGCTGTGCCGTCCAGCGTGCTTATCAGTCTGGCCCTGAGTGTGCCGATTTACTGGAGCGGCACACTGGCAATCTATGTTTTCACGGCACAACTGGGGCTGCTGCCATCTGCTGGGGCGGGGCGACTGAGCCAGTTGGTTTTACCGGTGCTGGTTCTGGGTTTTCATATGGCCGGCGGAATTGCCCGCGTGATGCGGATCAGTGTGCGCGAGATTCTGGATGCAGATTATGTCCGCACCGCCCGCGCGAAGGGCCTTCATGAGCGGCGCGTCTTATTGGTCCACGTTCTGCGGGTTGCACTCCTGCCAGTTATCAGCGTAATCGCACTACAGGCCGGCTTCTTGTTCAGTGGAGCGGTGATTACTGAAAGCCTGTTTGTTCGCCCGGGCATTGGCAGGCTTTTACTCGACGCGGTAATACAGCAGGATTACCCAATAGTTATGGGGGTAATTGTTTTCAGCGCCAGTGTTTATGCAGCCCTGAGTCTGCTATCTGATTTTGTACTGCGTTTGCTCGACCCGCGAGTAGCTCTGTGAGAATCTCGATCGGCATTCTGGTTGTCATTTTCGGCATTATCGTTTTGGGGCCGCTGTTCATCACCACCGACCCGCTGACAACCAACCCGGAAATCCAATTGCAGCCGCCGGATGGGCAGCATCCACTTGGCACAGATTTGCTGGGCAGGGATGTGTTGAGCCGCGTTGTTCACGGAGGGCGGCAATCGCTGATCGTTGCGACTCTGGCAACCCTGTGGTCAGCCGGCGCCGGCCTGATCGTGGGTGGGGTAACCGGTTTATCGCGCTACGATTTTGATCTGCTGGTTATCAACGCCACCCTGGCTGTCCCGAGTCTGGTTATCGCGCTGGTTATCCTGACCCTGCTGGGGCGGGGCACAGGGCCGCTTGTTATCGCCCTGGGGTTCTCACAGATTGCGCCCTTCGCCTTTGTGACACGATCCGCAGTTCGGCTTGCCCTTGCCGAAGGATATGTAGAAGCAGCTTACAGCCTGGGGGCATCTCGCTTCTATGTGCTTACGCATCATATCTTTTCCCGCGTACTGCCCACGTTAGTGGCCTATACGGGGGTTGTTTTCAGCTACACCCTGCTTAATGGCGCGGCACTGAGTTTTCTTGGTATCGGCCACGAACCCGGAATTCCTGATTGGGGGACAATGCTGGCAGAAGGGCGGGCAAACTTCCGCACAGCGCCCTGGATTGGCCTTGCACCCGGTGTTGCTATTACGCTCATTATTTGGTCCGTGAATGAGATGGCCGATCAGCTTACATCGCTCAAAGGCAGAGCGCCCGGTCTGCTTGCGCGCGTGTAGATCATGGCTGGATGGTTGTGCTGTAAACACGTACTGCGCCGGCATCGACCAGAGCCTGACGAACGCTCGCGGCTGTGGCTGTGTCGACCAACGCAATCATGTTGCCACCCCGGCCACCACCGGACAGTTTTGCTCCACCCGCGCCGGCCCGCACCGCAGCTTCAACCAGGCGATCAAGTTCCGGTGAGGATACAGTAAGCGTCTGCAAAAGGGCATGATTCTCGTTCATGAGTGCCCCTAATCGGGCCAGATCACCCTGTTCGACAGCCTGCCGCGCCAGCCGAACAACCGACCCAATGGCTTCCATAGCCGGCTGAATCCTGTCGCGCTGCGATTCGTATAATCTGCGCACGTCACCGACAGCGATTTTGGTTGGCGCGGGCCTGCCCGTATCGCCGATCAGAAGCTGGATGGGATGGGCAATTTGCAGGCGCTCGATTGGCTGGCTGCGGACGAAATAGATTGGCTGCTCGTAGACAACAACGGTGTTATCAATCCCGCTGGGTGTACCATGATGCACTTTTTCAATCTCGTAAACAATGCTGTTGAGCCGGTCATCATCCAGTGGAATTTGCGCAGCAGCACCCAGTGCTCTGGCGATGACAGCCGCAATCGCAGCGCCGCTTCCAAGCCCGCTTGCCACGGGAATCTGAGAGCGCAAGTTGATTGTAACATCAGGTTCGGCCACCCCAAGTTGTTCAAGTACCGTGCGTACAGTAAATATGAGTACGTTGTCATCCGGCCTTTCCGGCCCAATGCGGAACATCTTCTGCCAGTCTTCGGCAAAGATGCGCAATCCCTGTCCTGCCGGCTCATTGGGAATGACCGTCGCTGTGGCCCGGAGGCTGCTTACGGGCGCAGCGAGCGCCGGGTAGCCATAAACAACAGCGTGTTCGCCGAAAAGGATAATCTTGGCTGGCGCACTAAACTGCTGCATAGTGGTTTAGATGAGGCCCGGGAGATAGAGAATAATCACAAAGGTCAACCCCCACAGCACGATTGACGCCAGCAGCGGGCGATCCTGCAATAAGACCTCATCCGGCGCACCGCCTTCGTTACGAATATACAGCAGGTACATATACCGAAACAAAGCGTAGAGCACAAATGGAACCGTAATCAGCGCGAGGTTGGTGTCGGCAACCCGAATAGTCCGAGCTTCAACCGTGTAGAGCAGATAGGCAACAAATGTGCCTGTTGTTACCAGGCGCAGCATTTCGTCCAGTAAGGGCAAATTATATTCCTTGTATGTGACACGCACGTTCTGAGCGTTTTCGGCCAACAGCACCAGTTCCTGACGCCGCTTGCCAATAACCAGAAACAAGGCTAACAGAGCTGTGCAGGCATACAACCAGGGCGAAAAATTGGCGACCTGAATCACCATCACACCCGCAGCAACACGCAGCACAAAACCTGCCGTGATTGTGAGAATATCAATGATGACGATATTCTTCAGCCAATATGAATAAAGTACGTGAATGATAAAATACGTAACCAGGATCACGGCGAAGCGCACACTGAGCAGCGCAGCGGTTGATAGGGAAACAATCGAAATCAGTAACGCAGCGATGATCGCCAGGTTTACGGGAAGCTGACCGGATGGAAGCGCGCGGTATTTTTTGTAAGGGTGCTGACGGTCTGCTTCAATGTCGACCAGATCGTTGATGATATAGATTGTGCTTGAAATCAGGCACAGCAGGATAAACCCCCCCGTTACCCGCAGCAGCGATTCCAGTGTGAATAATTGGCCGTCGAATACAAGACCCGCGTAGATGATAACGTTTTTCGTCCACTGTCGAGGGCGCATTGTCCGAAGAAGTCCGATTAACGCTTGCAATATGTACTCCTCGCTGCTGCTTCGGCACGAATTTCATTATAGCGTTCAAAAGGCGCATAACAATCTCAACTGTTTACCATCTGACCGTGACTTGCCGATTGACCCATGTCCAGTATAATATGCATAGCGGATCGCACTCTACCTGAACAAGATATTTGACACACAGCCTCAAGTGACTGCTGGCTAAGGAGTGTAACATGGCAAAATCGCGGACTGAATTGATGGTAGATCGTCTGCGTGATCTTCAGGCCACCACACCGGAGATCGAGGGAGCTGGTGTGGTCAGCGTGGACGGCCTGATTATGGCTTCTTCTTTGCCTGCCGGTGTCGAGGAAGACCGCGTATCAGCGATGTCAGCCGCCATGATTTCGCTGGGTGAACGCATTTCTGGTGAATTAGGGCGCGGCGCACTCGACCAGGTGCACATCAAGGGTAATGACGGTTACGTGATTCTGATGGCTGTAGGCGAAGAAGCAGTTCTAACCACACTTGTCCGAGAGGGAGCCAAACTGGGGCTGATCTTCCTCGATATGCGCCGCACTGCCAGTGATCTTGAGAAATTGATATAATCCGCAGAGAAACTTTTCTGTGATTATTCGTTCAATTGAGACCGTCGGCGGGGAGTACATGAGATTACCGACAACTCCCCGCCGCTGTTTTTGTTGCATTGAGGGAGAGTAATGCCAAATCCAAAGTATATTTTCTGCACAGGCGGTGTCGTCAGTTCGGTGGGGAAGGGCGTTACGGCGGCTGCGATTGGGCGCATCCTGAAGGCACGTGGTCTGAAAGTTGCAGTGCAGAAGCTGGACCCTTATCTGAATGTCGATCCTGGGACGATGAGTCCCTATCAGCATGGTGAGGTGTTTGTTACCGCCGATGGGGCGGAAACGGACCTCGATCTGGGGCATTATGAACGCTTTATCGATGAGAACCTGAGCCGAGTCTCTAATGTGACTGCCGGGCAGGTTTACAGCCGGGTCATCGATAAGGAGCGCAGGGGCGATTTTCTGGGCGGCACAATTCAGGTAATCCCCCACATCACCAACGAGATCAAGCGGCAGATTGCCAGCGTGGGCAAAGTGAGCAACGCCGATGTCGTTCTGGTCGAGGTTGGTGGCACGGTTGGGGATATTGAAGGACTGCCGTTTCTGGAAGCAATTCGCCAGATGCGCATGAACCTGCACCGTAACGACACACTGTCGGTACACGTCACATTTTTACCCTACATCGGCGCGACCAAAGAACTCAAAACAAAGCCGACTCAGCACAGCGTGCGGGAACTGCGAGGAATTGGCATCAATCCCCAGGTCATCATCGCGCGGACGGACTACGAAGTGAGCCAGGATGTCATCGACAAGATTGCATTGTTCTGTGATGTCGAGAGTGAGGCGGTTATCCCGCTGATTACGACCGATCTGCTTTACGAAGTGCCGCTTGTGCTCGAAGACGCCGGGCTGGGGGACTATTTGGTGGAGCAACTTGAGCTGGAGGCCGGAGAGCCGCAGCTAGGCGACTGGCGCAGGATGATCGCCACGATGCGGTCGGTTTCGAAGCCGGTGCGGATTGCAATTGTAGGCAAATACGTGGAACTCCACGATGCTTACATGAGCGTGCGCGAGGCGCTTTTCCATGCTGCCACCGCGCATGAGCGCCGTCTGGAAATCGAATGGGTTTATTCAGGCGACCTTGAACGCGATAAGGGCTGGGACAGGCTGGAAATAGTCGATGGTATCGTCGTGCCCGGTGGATTTGGCGAGCGCGGTGTCGAAGGCAAGGTCCTCGCCGCGCGGTTTGCCCGCGAGCGCCGCGTCCCTTATCTCGGGTTGTGTCTGGGGATGCAGGTGATGTGTATCGAGTTCGCGCGGAATGTGATTGGTCTGGAAGATGCCACCAGTTCCGAACTCAACCTGCACACGCCGCACCCGGTCATCGATCTCATGCTCGAACAGCGCGATATTGCCGACATGGGCGGAACTATGCGCCTGGGAATTTATCCCTGTCAACTGGAACCGGGAACACTGGCATCCAGACTTTACCATCCGGCGACAGAAATTCAGGAACGACATCGCCACCGGTTCGAGTTTAATAATCTTTACCGCAGCCAATTTCAGCAGCACGGGATGAAACTAAGTGGGCTTAGCCCGGATGGCAAGCTGGTTGAAATTGCGGAACTGAGCGACCATCCCTTTATGATTGGCAGCCAGTTTCACCCTGAGTTTCTCAGCCGGCCCAACCAACCACACCCTCTGTTCCTGGGGCTGATTGAGGCTGCGATACAATTTCAGGGCCAGCGCACGGGTACTCAGGCAAATGGTTACAACCGCCAGGAAGTCACGCCGAAACAGGCTGAAGACCTTTCACACAACCAAGGATAAGTCGTATGTCCCTCGAAAGCTTCGTCCAGGCTATGCCCAAGGTCGAACTGCATGTGCATCTTGAAGGCGCGATGCAAAAAGAGCGGCTTCTGATTATCGCCGAGCAGAATGAAATTGCAGATGGACTCAAACACTTTGACCAGTGGGTCGCTCTGCTGGATGATCCTGATTACGCGCGCCTGTACGAAATCGTCGCTACTACCATTCAGTGGCTGCAACATCCCGACGACCTCACACATGTCACTTATGAGCTTGGCGTGTGGCTGGCAAGACAGAATGTGCGGTATGCAGAAATCCACGTCAATCCGATTCACTTCACCGAACGCGGCTGGTCATTCGAACAATATCTGGCGGCTTTGAATGATGGCCGCAGCCGCGCCGAACGGGGATGGGGCATTCAGATGCGCTGGGTCATGACGATTGCGCGCGATCAACCCCGCCATGCCGATGAGATTGTCCGGTGGGCCAGCGGCCAGAACAATGGCATCGTTGGCATTGATCTGGGCGGCCCGGAAAGTGCCCAGCCAATCGGGCAGTTTGAACGCGCTATCAAGACGGCTGTCAAGAAGCAAATTCCCTATTCTATCCATGCCGGCGAAGCTGGCGGGGCCGAGAGCGTACTGGAAGCCCTGCAGCAGATGGAGCCAACTCTGCTTATTGATGGCTGGGGAGTCGCTGAATCACCTGAAGCCCAGAACATTCTGATTGAAAAGAGTATTCCCCTGAATATCTGCCTGAAACGCGCTGTATGTCATGGCTGGATAGAGGCTTATGCCGATTATCCGCTGCGCGTACTGCTTGATCGGGGTATCTCCGTGCTGCTGAGTTCGGATATGCCCTGGTATTATCAGACAACGCTCACAGATGAGTATCTTGCTGCTGTACAACACGCTGGTTTACAGGTTGAGGAACTTGAGCAGGTTGCCCTCAATGCTGTTCAGTCAAGCCGAATGCCAGAGGAAGACAAAGCAGCGATGATTGAGGCGTTCAAAGACGAGTACGCTCAACTGCGCGCAGATCATCTGGAAAATGAGGCTGAAACAGAAGAGTAGGGGCAAGCAAGCGTACATTGCTGCACGCTCGCAAATGGGGTTTCATATACAGATTTTTAGTGAAAGCGCCGGTGTGGAGCCGGCGCTTTCGTATGATGGAAGTCGCTTATACTTCCGTGAAGTCCCCTTCGACAACGTCCTCATCAGGATGTGGTTGACCCCGGCGTGTACTGCCGCCATTGGTATCGCTGGCAGCGGCGCTGGCCTGCTGTGTGAGTGCGTAGGTCGCGTTGCGCAGCGTATCAACAGCCGAACGGATGGCATTGAGATCATCACGTTCCATCGCCGACCGGACATCCTGAATCTGATTTTCGATGGTGGCCCGATCTGTCGCGGGGACCCGGTCACCCAGATCACGGAGCGCACGCTCCGCCTGATAGATCAGCGTATCTGCCTCGTTACGGGCCTGCGCCAGTTGATGCCGCCGTTCATCTTCAGCCTGGTGCTGTTTGGCTTCGTTGACCAGCCGTTCGACTTCCTCCGGAGACAGGTTAGTCGAGGCTGTAACGGTGATCTTCTGCGCCTTGCCTGTGGCCCGATCCTTTGCTGTGACATTGAGGATGCCGTTGGCGTCGATGTCGAAAGTCACCTCAATCTGGGGCACGCCGCGCGGCGCGGGTGGAATGCCTTCCAATCGGAAGTGACCAAGCGTCATGTTGTCCGCTGCCATAGGCCGCTCACCTTGCAGTACGTGAATATCGACTGCGGTCTGGTTATCGGCAGCCGTCGAGAATATCTCCGACTTCGATACCGGGATAGTGGTGTTGCGTTCGATCAACCGGGTCATGACCCCACCCAACGTCTCAACGCCCAGGCTCAAGGGAGTGACATCGAGCAGCAGCACATCGCTGACTTCACCTGCCAGTACACCGGCCTGAATAGCTGCGCCAACAGCGACCACCTCATCAGGATTCACGCTCTTGTTGGGCGCTTTGCCGAGCGTTTGCTGAATATATTCCTGAACCATGGGCATACGAGTTGCGCCACCGACAAGGATGACCTCGTCGATCTGCGATTTATCCAATCCGGCATCAGCCATTGCCTGCTTCAACGGGACAGCGAGTCGTTTCATCAAATCAGCACTGAGCTGCTCAAATTTTGCTCGCGTCAGGTTCATCTGCAAATGGCGCGGCCCACTGGCGTCGGCTGTAATAAATGGCAGATTGATCTCCGTCTGAACGGTGCTCGACAATTCAATCTTGGCCTTTTCCGCTGCTTCTTTCAACCGCTGAAGTGCCTGGCGGTCGTCGCGCAGGTCAATGCCGTGTTCCTTACGGAACTCATCGGCGATCCAATCAACAATGACCTGATCCCAGTCATCACCGCCCAGATGGGTATCGCCGCTGGTGGCTTTAACTTCAATCACGCCGTCGCCAACCTCAAGGATTGACACGTCGAACGTACCGCCACCCAAGTCAAAAACGAGGATAGTTTCCGATTCTTTCTTGTCCAGGCCATAAGCGAGTGCGGCGGCTGTAGGCTCGTTAATGATTCGCAGCACTTCCAGACCGGCTATCTTGCCCGCATCTTTGGTTGCCTGGCGCTGGCTATCATTAAAGTACGCCGGAACGGTAATCACCGCCTTGGTTACTGGCTGACCGAGATAGGCTTCTGCGTCCTTCTTCAGCTTGGTCAGAATCATCGCGCTGATTTCCTGCGGCGTGTATTTACGGCCGGTCACAGGAATCTTGATCTGCGCATCACCGAGCGATCCAGCAACCACATTGTAGGGCAGACGCTCAGCCTCAGCCTTTGCTTCGGCAAATGTCATACCCATCAAACGTTTGACCGAGAAAACCGTATTCTCCGGGTTAATGACCGCCTGCCGCTTCGCTGCCTGTCCGACCAGGCGTTCCCCGTCTTTGGCAAACCCCACAATCGAAGGGGTGGTACGATTGCCTTCAGCATTGGCGATAACAACCGGATCGCCACCCTCCAGAACCGCGACTACCGAGTTCGTTGTACCCAGGTCAATACCAACAAACTTGCTCATAGACAAAACCTCTCCAAGACTCGGATTATCACTGCCAACAGTGTAGTCAAGTCACATCAGAGGAATATCATAGCTACATATGAGGCGCGTAAAATCAAAAAGTCGAGACCTATCGCTCGACTCTTAATTCGGTGTGCGTTACGTTTCAGTTAGCTGGTAGGCTTTTTCTTTTTGATAAGGTCAACAACCTGCAGCAGCACCTGGCGCACGCTGGATTTCTGGATGGCGACACACGGCATGATTGTAATGTCGCTGCCGACTTTGGTCCCACGACGAACATCGGCGAGTTTGGCCGCGCCATCCAGATCGGTCTTGTTGGCCGCAATCAGATAGGGAACATCGACAAAGCTGGAGAACAGGTTTACCAGTTCAGTTACATCAGGGAAAGAAGGGGAATCCGTACTATCGGCCAGAACAACGAACGCATCCATTTCCCCGGAAAGAATCTCCCACATGAAATCGAAACGTGTTTGTCCCGGCGTTCCATACAGGTACAGTGTGTCTCCATCCAACTGGACCCTGCCATAGTCCATGGCAACCGTTGTTTCGGCCTTTATACCACGATCTTCAGTTGTGATCTTTTTCTCAGTAGACACAACAGGTATGTCTGAAATCGTCTTGATAAATTCGGTCTTGCCCGAATTAAACGGCCCGGTAACGACGATCTTGAACGAGGCCACATAACCCTCCTTGAGGGTATTCTGTTTTTAGCGAACTTTCTATGCGTTATTGTACGGTGAAACAGCAGGTGTCGCAACCGACTAGCCGTCAGCCCCGGACCTGAAGTCAACGAAGCGGTAGCCGACTCCTCGCTCCGTCAGGATGTATTTAGGATGGGCGGGGTCTTCCTCGATTTTTTCGCGCAGATAATTGACATACAGGCGAACGTAGTGGGCTTCATCACGGTATTCATAACCCCACACCTTCGCAAGCAACTGATCGTGAGGGACCGTCCATCCAGCGTTTTGTATGAGATGATACAGAAGCCGGTATTCAGTGGGGCGCAGCTTGATGTGCTCACCGTTGACGATGACCTCCCGTCGGTTGAAATCCACGCTTAAGCGGTCATCGATTTTCAGAATGGCCTCTTCAGGCGATCTGGTTGAAGTGTCATAACGCCGAAGCACAGCTTTAATGCGGCTGGAAAGCTCACGCGGGCCAAATGGCTTGGTAATGTAATCGTCCGCACCTAATTCAAGACCGTAGACCCGATCATTTTCCTCACCTTTCGCCGTGAGCATGATAACCGGAATATCAGAGAATTCGCGCAGCATTCGCAGCGTTTCAAACCCATCGAGATCGGGCATCATGACATCAAGCAGGACTATATCTGGCAGTCTGGTGCGGACTGCTTCCAGAGCTTCCAGGCCATTATGGGCTTCGATAACCTGGTAGCCTTCAAGTTCGAGATTCATGCGAATAAAACCGATGATGCGCGGTTCATCGTCAACGACGAGAACACGTCTGCCATCACGCGGTCTGTTTCTGGGCATATTGGTAGCCATAATTAACCATCACGTTTCGCGGTAGGGTAGCGGGAACTGCTCCTGAGCATCAGGATCGGGCAGCACCTGAATATAGTTGATACGCGACCAGGGAATGATAATCGTATTCACACCATCATCGACCCACCTCAGTTCACGTTCCTGACGGTCACGAGGGTTTGTTCCGATGATGGCGATTTCGGACAGATCGGGCATTGCCTCGACATCAAGCTTGATAGGCTCATCATTGGCAATATGAATTTGCAGGGTAATCATGAGTCCTCCATACAGCGATCAACGAAAGTAAATATGGACCACAAGCCGACCCAGGCGTATCTCATCACCATCCCGCAGCAGGCGCGGCTGGTCAGGGATTAGCCGCTGGCCATTCAGGTAGGTTCCGTTTACGCTTCCTACGTCAATTAAGGTTAAGGTGTCCTCACTGCGCGTTATAGCCGCGTGGATGCGCGAAACACCTTTTTCAAGTGCCCCATACGCCGTCAGATCGATATCCGGGATTCGGGTGCTGGTCGCATCAACACGACCTAACAGAGTTTGCTTGGCCGGCTGCAACAATATCGGCTCTGCCACGTCACGAATGCGCAGGATAACAGTCGCATCCTCACCAAAGCGGGCTGTACCCCACGACGCTCTGGCAACAACTTCATTTGAGGATGTATCAAGCTGCCGGGTTGAAAGTGGGCTGCCATCCTCGGTGAGCAGGCTTTGACCACATGCTTCACAATATAACGCGCCCTCCAGATTAGGGTGAGCACAGTTCCTGCACAGAAGCATGGCTAGCCATCCTCAAGCGCAGGACCAGCCAGAAGGTGGCGCGTCTGATACTTCAGGGTTTTTCGTCCTGTATCCGAAAAGGCTTTTGTATGCGCCACGCGCCTGGCTTCGGACATCGCTTCCGTCGCCAGCTCCTGCTCACCCATTGCCAGCAGGCGAGTTGCCAGATTTTCAAGCCGGCGAGTAGCCTCCTCTACGTCTCCTGCCTCAAGGGCAGCCTGTGCGCGTTCCTGCATCCGGTACAGGGTCAGTTTGCCAAGAGCGTCAAGTATCGACACGGGCGGATCTTCGACAGGCGGGTTATCCATAACTTCGAGCGATACGTCGCTCACAGCCTGGTATTTCTGATGGCTGTTTTCCAGAATATCACCGGTAACTACCAGGCGGGCAAGCGATCGAAAGCCATTTTTCATATCTGCTGGCAGTTGAACTTGAAACAGCGCCGAAATTGCGCGATTGGCTTGCAGGCTGCCCAGCGGAATATAGCCCTGATCCAGCGGAAGCGGCTGCGGTTGTGGCGACAGCTTGAAGGCAGATTCAAGCTGGATGTCAGGATCAGGGGCAATTGAAATATGGACGCGTTCTGCAAAGGCATCGGATAAATTGCGAACGTGATCGTTCAGGAACTTGACCACGCCACTGGCAGAGCGAATGTAACTCGAAGTTCCGCCGGTTATGGAGGCCAGGTTATCCAGAAACTCGTCGTTCCATTCCTGACCCAGGCCCATTGCACTGATGCCGATGCCCTGGCCACGAGCAGCATGTGCCAATTCCAGGCAAGCCTGGTCATCTCCATAGGTAATGCCATCAGTCAGCAGGATGATGTGATTGACCAGTTTGGGGGCCAGAAAACGGCGGTTCTGTTCATAGCCAGCAGACAGCCCCTGATAGATTTCGGTCCCGCCCGAAGCCACCATCATGCTGACTTTCGCTTTCAGTGTGGGCTTATCCTGAACAGAAGTGGCCGGGATGATAACCTCAGCCCGGTCATTGAACCCGATTACTGACAGAATATCCTGCGGCGATAACTGGTCAATGATCTGGTGCGCGGCCACCTTGACCTTTTCGAGGCGCGGGCCATTCATTGAATTGCTGTGATCCAGGACGAGGGTCAGGTTAACGCGGGCCTCGCGTTTTTGCTGGCCGGCTTGACGGGCACGCGGGTCTGCCTGCACCTCGGCCAGCAGGTACACGACCTGTGGCTCCTGCAACCGGGCGACTGTTCGCTTGCTTGGTGTTACCCGCAGCGAAAAGTAGAAATCATTCGGGTATTTTGCCTTTTGACGAATAACTTGCTCGTCATACGCACGTCTGCGATCACTGTCACTCAACAGGTCATGAGCGACAGTAATATCCTGAAACTGGACATTAGCACCGGGATTGTTGTTGACATCTGGATGCAGGCGGCGAGCGGACCGCCGATAGGCCGCCTTAATCTCCTCTAGCGAGGAATCGGTAGATACACCCAGTGCTACGTAAGGATCAATATCCAGACGACTCATGGAAGACCTGATACCTGGTCAATGTATTCAACCCGGAATGAGCAGCAGGATAGCTGTAATATTGTCCGTACCACCCCGTGTATTTGCCAGCGCCACCAGCTTATCGCACGCCTCCTGAGGATTATCATGACTCATTACGATTTCTCCGATTTCTTTATCGTCGACCAGATTCCACAGGCCGTCACTGCACAAAAGCAGGCGCGAATTGGGTGGCAAACGCTTGGTGTTGGCATCGACTTCCAGCGTTTCGCTCTGACCGATGGCCCGATACAGCACATTTTTCTGTGGATGGTCGACCGCTTCCTCCTCAGTAAGCTGATCCAGCTCGATTAGTCTGCGCACCAGCGAATGATCGCGGGTAATCTGTTCAAGACCATCTTTGGTGACCAGGTAGACCCGGCTGTCACCTACGTGGACAATATAAGCCAGATCGCCGATGACCGTCACTGCGGTGAGGGTGGTTCCGCCTTCCGGGACCTGAGAGATGACATCTGCATTCGCTTTCTGAACGCCTTCAACGAGAATCTCGGTAATTGGCGGGCGATCATTCGAGCCACGGTCATTCAGCATGGGCAGATAGATGTGGTTCATCACGTGGTTCGTAACCAGGCGCGCAGTCATAGCGGAAGCCTTTTCACCATCATGATGCCCCCCCATACCGTCGGCTACAATGAAGAGACCAAAATCTGGTTGTTCTTCGACACTACGGCTGGTGGAAAAGAAAGAGAGTACGGCATCCTGATTGTTGTTGCGCACCATACCCACATCAGTAGACTGGCCGAAACGCAGGTGGCTGTTCTTCGTTGAAATGACAGACTCAAGTGGCAAGGGGCGTGTTGCGCCATCACTTGGCGTATATTCTGCTGATTCCGTCACGTCGTTTCCTTCAGACACCTCAGTAAATTGTTTGGTTTCGACGTTGTCGGGTTCGCCCTGCTCTTTGTTGAGTTCTTCGGGAGCGTTTTCAGGCTTCGTCGACGTTTGACTGAAGAGCCGTCGAAATAAATCCATAGGAATGACTCCAGTACACGGTGCGTACAGCGCCGGTTTATCCGATCAATGGCAGCGCATACAAAGTGTGGTCCATCGAGCCAACCAATAAGGTGTCACCAGCAATACACGGTTTTGAGGTGATGGGGCCATTGGTTTTGAATTTCCAGCGTTCTTTGCCTGTATTGATGTCGATGCAGTAAAGGTATCCGTCAGTACCGCCGATATATACAGCGTCCTGATAAATTGTCGGGGAGCCGACAATGGGTTTTTCAGTGGCGAATTTCCACTTTTCCCTTCTGGTCTGCGCGTCAATGGCGTAGACGTTGTTGTCCGCAGAACCAAAGAACAAGATGCCATTCTGCATGGTAGGTGAGGAAATCACTGATCCCCGCGTATGGAAGCGCCAGGCTGTAAACCCAACACTGGTATCCACCGCATAAACGTGCTGGTCCGAAGAGCCAAAATAGCAGAACCCTTCCACCTGGTCAACATAGGGCGATGAAAGCACGCCACGTTTGGCACGCACACCCCATTTTCGTTTTCCGCCCGACAGGTCAACGGCAGCTACTTCGCCCGAAGCGGAACCCACAATGATGATTTCGTTCGTCACGACAGGCGAACTTTGCACCTCGGAACCCAGATCGTACTTCCAGAGAAATCGCCCGTTAGCCGCCATCAGACCATACAGATGGCCGTCATCGCTACCAAAGAAAACGCGTCCATGTGCAAGCTGCGCCGTGCTGCGAATGCGTCCCTCAGTGCGATAAGACCAATTGATGCGCCCGCTGCGTATATCGACCGAGTAGAATGAATAGTCCTCAGAACCGAAGAGAACGGCACGATTTTCCTCATCAATAATGGGCGAGGAAGCGATACCGCCGTTGGTTGCAAATTTCCAGACAAGTTCGCCGTTCTGAAGACGCAAGGCCCACATATTGGTATCGTAGGAGCCGACAAAGACCAGATCACGGTAGACGATCGGGTTACAGCGAATTTCGTCCTCGGTTTTGAATTGCCATCGGGGTTCGGGCTGGCTGCCGAGTTCGCCGGAGAGGAATTTGGAAACTTCCTCTCTGCGATCCAATGCATGGTGACCATTGTCTCCGCCCATAGAAAAAGGCCGATAGCGGAGTTCTTCAAGTGCCTTTTTCATCTCCAGGCAGGATTGAAACCGCTTTTCAGGGTCAAATTCGACTGCCTTTTCGACAATCGCCGCCAGGGCAGGGGGAACCTGATCGTTCAGATCAAGCAGTGGGCGTTCAGGCCAACTGAACGGCGGCTCCAGACGCGGATCACGCCGTGAAAGCACATGATGCAGTGTTGCGCCCAGGCTGTAAATGTCGCTGGAGGGAGCCGCGTTGCCTTTATACTGTTCAGGAGCCGAGTAACCCTCGGTTCCGATCATCGTCTTTTTGACATTGGGCTGGAAGGTTCTGGCAATGCCAAAATCGATCAGACGCGCCTTCCCCAGATTGTCGATCATGACATTGGCCGGCTTCATGTCGCGGAAGATAATCGGTTCAGGCTGATGATTGTGCAGATATTCGAGAACATCGCACAGATCGATTGCCCATTCGATAACCTTGTCAACCGGCAGTGATTTCGTTTTCGACAGCAGTTCTTCGAGATCGCTGCCGTGAATGTATTCCATGACCAGATAGGCGCGGTCATTCCAGTCAAAAAAGTCATAGATTTTGGGAATCGCCGGGTGACTGAGGGTAGCAAGGATGTTGGCTTCGCGCTGAAATGTCTTGATCGTCGAAGCGCGCAGGCTCGGATCCGTTGCCGGATTGAGCATTTCCTTGACGGCTACGAGCTTCTTTACATCGGGGAAATTCAGATCGCGCGCCTGGTATACTGCACCCTGACCACCACCACCCAGCACACTCATGATTTTATAACGCGCGAGCAAGACTGTGCCGGCCTGAAGTGAATTATATCCTCCTGTGGTTCCGTCAATTCCAGCAAACTGTGTTGTTTCGGGCATAATATCAGTCCGGTCTCAAACCTACAGATTTCACATACGTCTTAGGATGGCATAACGCGAAATGATGTCTTGAACAATTATATTTGACCTGCAACAATACTGCAATTAAGGTGAAAGGATTTTCTCTATTGTAGCATGAGTATCCCGCTGGCTGTCTACCTGCATATCCCTTTCTGCCGGACCAAGTGTACGTATTGCGCGTTTAATACCTATATCAGGCTCGATCATCTGATTCCGCCTTTTGTCGAGGCTCTGGTCAGAGAGGTGGAAATCGTCGGCAGGAACCAACCTGGCCTTACTGTGGGGACGATTTTTTTCGGCGGCGGAACACCAAGCCTGCTGCATCCTGAGCAGGTTGGGCAGATTCTTGAGGCGCTTGCCCGGCACTTCAGGATTGCCCCGGACGCCGAAATCACACTGGAAGCCAATCCAAATGATGTCCATCGAGATTATCTGACGGCGCTGCGGCAAACAGGTGTAAATCGCCTCAGCCTCGGTGTGCAATCGACAAACGATAATGAGTTGAAGCTGTTTGCCCGGCGGCATGACAATGATGAGATTGCCGCTGCGGTGTCGTCTGCCCGGATGGCAGGATTTGATAATCTGAACCTTGACCTTATCTACGGTGCGCCGCATCAAACGCTGGATAGCTGGCGCTGGACGCTGAAGCAAACCCTTGCCCTGCAGCCCGATCACCTTTCGTTGTATGCTCTTGGTCTTGAGGAAGGGACACCCATGTGGGACTGGGTAAACAGCGGGCGACTGCCAGCGCCAGATGACGACCTGAGCGCCGATATGTACGAACTGGCTACAGAAACTCTGGAATCTGCCGGTTTTGAACAGTACGAAATAAGCAATTGGGCCAAGCCCGGATATATGTGCCGCCACAATCTGCAATACTGGAATAATCTGCCCTATCTTGGTCTGGGGCCGGGTGCGCATGGCTACGCAGGCGGGGTTCGTTACTGGAACATTCTCTCGCCCCAGGAATATATCCGCAAACTGCATGATCCAGCGACTTCATACACGTTTCCCTGCACACCTGTCACCGCTGAAGCCGTTCCGGTAGATCGCGCCAGCGAAATCAGTGAAACCCTAATCATGGGGCTTCGGCTGACCCGGCAGGGAATCCAATGGGGGAGTTTCCGGGAACGGTTTGGTATTGACTTGCGCACCTTACATGGTCGCGTTCTTGACAAGTATACAGGTCTCAGGCTGCTTGAGGTCGATCAGGAACGGGTGCGCCTGACCCGGCAGGGCAGACTCCTGAGCAATGTCATTTTCCGGGAATTCGTTTAGTAGCTGCGATTGAACAGTATATCGACAAACTGATACAGCCAATCAGCGGCGTGCCCCTGTGGATTGGCCTGTTGGAGCGCCTCGACAGCACGCTGATAATACTCTGCCTCAATAGTGCGGGTATAGTCCTTTGCACCCAGAAGCTGTAGTTCCTCTACCGCTTCCTCTACGTCCGTTTCGCGCATCGGCTCACGACGGTAAATGTCACCCAGCCTCTGGCTTTTGTCGAGGCCATAGAGTACCGGCAGAGATTTTTTCTTCGACAGAATGTCGGTTGCTACCGATTTGCCCGTTACAGAAGGATCCCCCCAGATGCCCAGAATGTCGTCACGAATCTGAAATGCGATGCCCAGGTTCAGGGCAAACTCAGCGTATTTATCGGCTAAAGCTTCATCCCTGGTTGCGATCAAAGAGCCGATCTGGGCACAGGCGGCCAGCAGCGCCGCTGATTTGCCGGTAATCATCGAGATATACTCGTCAACAGATACCTTTTCGCGCTGCTCGAACGACATATCGAGATGCTGTCCTCGTGTGAGTTCGAGGTTAGTCTGATTGAAAATCTGCCAGATTTTCAGGACGACTGCTGAGGATAGACCGCTGCTGGTCAACTGGTGCAGTGCGGAATACGAGAGCGCAAACAGCAGGTCGCCCGCATTGATTGCGTTCGCCTGGCCCCAGACTTTCCAGACAGCCGGTCGATTATGGCGGGTTGGGCTGTTATCCTGAATGTCATCATGAATCAGGGAGAAGTTATGCAGCAGTTCAACCGCTGCTGCGGCGTACAATGCCTCTCTCCAATCGCCACCAGCGGCCTCATTGCACAACAGCAGAAAAAGGGGACGTATACGCTTTCCGGTTGCGCCAGAATAGGGTTGGTTATGTTCATCTACCCACCCGAGGGGATAGCGAACCATAACACCCAGTTCCGGTACATTGTCCGAAATGGTGTCCACAATCCGGCGCATGGTCATGTCTAATTCATTGGCATAGCGCCGGGCAAATTGCTCGAACAAAGAAGCACCTACCTATGTTTTTAAGAGCGGTGTCTGCTGTAAAGCGGCAATCGTGGGTGCGCCAGTACACAACATCGCAATACGAATTTGAGCATCCAGTTCACGAATCAGTTGATCGGTTGCATCCACTGAAACAGTCGCTGCTTTCAGAAACGGCCCAGCCATGCCGCCAAGTGTTGCCCCCAGTGCAATGCACTTGGCAATATCAATACCGCTGCGAAGTCCGCCACTGGCAATGATTTTAACACCCGGCGCTCCACTGGCAATATATTGGATTGAATCCGCAGTGGGAATGCCCCAATCCGCAAAACTGGCTGCGACACGCGCGTGAAATTCTGTGGGCGCACGATGATATTCAACCTCACTCCATGATGTGCCGCCAGAACCAGCCACATCGATAGCCGCAACGCCGGCATTTGCCAGATCGCGCGCACTTTTTTCCGAAAAGCCCCAGCCAACTTCCTTCGCAATCACCGGGACCGGTAGTTTCTTGCACACTGTTTCGATCTTCGACAAAAGACCGGCAAAACGTGTATCGCCCTCCGGTTGGACCGCCTCCTGAAGCACATTGAGGTGCAGTATCAGGGCATCGGCTTCGATCATGTCCACAGCACGCTGACAGTGTTCAACCGTGTAACCATAATTCAACTGGACCGCACCCAGATTCGCAAAAAGAAGAATATCCGGCGCGACATTGCGGACCTGAAGGGTATATGCCAGTTCAGGATTTTCTATAGCTGCCCGCTGCGAGCCAACCCCCATAGCAATGCGATGGTTCTGTGCTGCCTGCGCCAGGTTCTGATTCAATCGATAGGCAAGGTCTGTCCCCCCGGTCATGGAAGAAATCAGAATGGGGGTGGATAAGGTCTTGCCGAATAACTCTACGCTCGTGTCAATGTCCTCAAGATTCAGTTCTGGCAGCGCCTGATGGAGGAATCGGTACCGCTCTAGCCCTGTTGTCAGGTGAGGAAACTGGACATTCTGGTCGAGATTGATCCGAATATGATCGGCTTTGCGGCTTTCGATAGTGGAGCGATCCGTGACTTCCGACATTTGTTGGTGTTCCTAGATTTTGGCGGTAGAAATCGTACACGATAAACTCAGCATGTGTCAACTATCGCTGAGCACTGGTCAGGCGTATGATAATCGGTATAATGTAGCACCTGTTATCCGTGCAGAAAACCCCGCACACCGAAAGTGGAGGTATACAGATGGCATCTATCGAAGAGCGTGTCAAAAACATCGTTGTCGAACTGCTGGGCGTTGATGAGGAGCGCGTGGTTCCTGAAGCGCGCTTCCGCGAAGACCTGGATGCAGACTCGCTGGACCTGGTGGAACTGATTATGGCCTTCGAGGAAGAGTTCGGCGGTGAGATCACTGATGAAGATGCGCAGTCGATTACCACTGTTGGCGAAGCAGTGACGTACATCAGCCAGCAAATGGGGGAGTAACCCCGAACCGGCACTATCAAGCTGAGGAAGATGGACGAGGTAGCTTATCGGGAGTTACCTCGTTTGCTTGATTGCAGCCCGAAAAACAGGTACGCAACAACAAATAACACTGCACCGGCCCCCACGCCTGTTGGCAGTCCCAGATCGCGCATGAGACTGTAACCCATGGCGACTCCAATCAGGCCGCTGCCAACGCCAGCGATCATCAGGCTGACGATAATCCACCGACTCCAGTGGTTGTGATGAAAGATCAGGCCGATTGCACCCGCTACAAAGGTCAGAATCGTCAGGGACAACTGCTGGCGATAGTTGGGGTCGCTGAAATCGCTGGTAAAAAACTCAAACGCAGGCAGGAGGGCCAGCGCAATGCCACTGACGCCAATGACCTGCAACCACCACGCAGGACTAAAACGCCGTGATGGCGAAAACGCGATCAGGCCTGCCGTAAACACCAGCAGCATACGCAGCAAAAACGGCGCCAGAAGGGACGGTGACCCTGCGCGCACCTGAGGATGCAGACTCATCCATTCAGCCAGATCATAGGCGTTCAACGTTTGGCTCGCGCCCGGATTAACAACCCAGGGCAGGCTGTAAGCGATCAGGACGGCAGCCAGTGTACCGGCCCACACCAGAGTATCTCGGACTTGCGGCATGGTCAGTCAGTCGTGATTCCGGTCAAAGCGTCAATATGCTGGCGAATCTGCTCGTCCTCTTCCTGCTGGCTTTGGAAGAAATTGACCATAAACTCGCTGCGGCGCTGGCGCAGAGCCATTGGCGCTACAGCGCGAATGTCGGCAACTGTTGCTATGTCTCGGCCATCAGCTGCCGCATATGCCCG
>Ga0079224_100002540_pt1 | contig 22265 bp, 23 predicted proteins | sample Stecom2015_FD_80414 | JGI IMG/M metagenome (GOLD analysis project Ga0079224, IMG submission 80414) | Agricultural soil microbial communities from Utah to study Nitrogen management - Steer compost 2015 | ecosystem: Environmental > Terrestrial > Soil > Agricultural land | place: USA: Utah...
ACAACAACTCCAATTGCAACTGCTTTTTTATTAATCTTCTTTTTTGAAAAAACAGGTTTAAGATCAAGCGTATCTGCAACGGGACAAGCATCTACACAGCTTAAACATGTGCTGCATTCATCAGAAATTACTGTTTTTACTTTATCAACTTTAATTGATGAACGGCATGCTTTAGCGCAGAGTCCGCAATCAATACAGCTTACGGGATTTCTTTTAATTTTATTCGGGCTTAATAATGATGCTATTCCGAGGAGTGCTCCATATGGGCATAAAAATCTGCACCAGAAATTTCTTATGAAGATTGATCCGACGAAAAGTACAGCAATTACAATCAAAGATGTTCTTGATATATCAGCAAAGAAGTAGTACATCTTGATATCTGAAATAACATTATACGGACTATCAAGAAAAGCTTTTACTGCAACATCAGACATCAGGATAAAAACTGAGTAGAATAAAAATCCAAGCAATAAATATTTAATACTGCGGAGAGGAATATCTAAAAATTTAGGAAGCGTTAATTTTCTCTTCATTATCTTCTCACCAAAATCTCCAATCAATTCTGAAATAAATCCTACAGGGCAAAACCAACTGCAAAAAGCTTTACCAAATATCAGTGAGATTAAAACTATTGCGGAAAAAATTATCATTCCGGCAGGATGAGCTTCGTGCACACTTCCTGTCTTAATGAAAAGATAAAAACTCATAAGTGAACTTATCGGGAGAAATCCATCCACTCCTGGAGGTCTTTGCCGGAAAGCAGCCTCCCCTCCTGCTTCCAAAAATTGAATGAAAAGGTAAAATTCTACGCCTATCCAAATACACAAAAGTGCAAAGGCAATTTGAATTGCAAATCTGTATTTCTGAACCGGCTTTTCTGAATTTCTGATTATTTTCTTTTTCGTTTTCATATTCGGATATTTTTGTCTGATTTAACACAAAAAAAATAGCTAATTAAAGTGCACTAACTTTTTGCAAAGTTTTCTCCTTAAAATGATCAAGAGTTTCATCTGTTAACATGTTGTAAGCATTACTCCTGAGCGTGCCCCATTTATCATGAAGCGGGCACGGATTATCAGGATTACAATCCGGAAAACCAAGCACACAGCTATTAAATATGCTTAGTCCATCTATCGCTGCAACAATATCAATCAACTTTATTTTCTGCGGATGCTTTGCAAGATAAAAACCACCGGCTTTACCTTTTTTTGAAGCAACAATTCCGCTCTCTGTTAAGCTCTGTAATATTTTCGAAACAAATTCTTTTGGAATATTCAGTTTCCTGGCAATTTCATCTGCCGGAATAACTTCAAGCTCAACGTGTGCTGCTAAGTATAGCACTGCCTGAAGCCCATATTCACATTTTTTAGAAAATATTACAGTCATTATCTATAATCAGATTTTTTTGTCTGATTAAACTTAATCAGATTTTTGTTTTTTGTCAAATTAATTCTTGCAAAATTTTTCATAAAATATTTCGTATAAAAAATGAAATTTTCCATAACAATTTAATGTTTCAAAACAAAATAGTAACTTAATGCTGCCAAGAAAAGTTTCGGAGACGTGATGAAGAAATTTTTATACATAATTGCTCTGCTGCCTAACTTAATTTTAGCACAGAATGTTAAAGTTACAGATTATGAAGTTCCGGTTAGCCGTGCTCAAACTTTACGGTTTGACGGTGCCTGGAATTGGTCTCAAACAGGTGATGAAGTTACAGCAAATAACGCAAACGCCAATCTTCTTTTTAAAACTTTTTACAGCTCCCTTCCCCTTGCATGGTTTGTAGATGTAAATGCTTTCGGCGGAAAAAGTTTTGGCAGTTATTCACATAATGTTGTGCTGGATGCAAGTTTCAGAAAATACATCTGGGAGAACAGAGATTTTTTTGGATTCACAAGATTGAATGCGCAGCATGCAAAAGATTATCAAAAAATAGCTTCTGATTTAACTGTGGGATTTGGATACGGCAGATATATAAACGCAACCGCGCTTGCTAAAGCCGTAAGGATTGAAGATCATCTTATAAAAGATGAAGTTATTCCCGGTTATCTTCCAAAAGAAACAATGATTAATATTGCAAATATTATAGAGCGTGAAGCTGAATACCGTGATGTTTATGGTGAAATTTATGAGAAGGAATGGTTTGATGATATTGAAGAAGAAATACAAAAATCCGGAATACTTGAAGAAGATAATATTGGATCAATCGGAATTTTAAGAATGCGCCAGGTTTTGTTTGGAATAAACGAACGTGTAAATGACAGGTATTACGGTTGGGATGTAACAGCCGGAATTCTTTTCCCGATTACTTCGGCATACGATTCAATTCCAACCGGAAATCCTAATTTAACTTTTGGCGGCAGATATGCTTTCCCGATTACATGGCGCACACAAATAAATACTACCGCCGATGTTTTCACTCCGCTTGATTCACTTGCTTTTGATCAGCTTAGAGCAAGAGTTGGAATTGATTTTATTTATGAATTGAGCAACAGAATTAATTTTGTTGCTGGTTACAGATTTGGTTTGCTTAAACCCGCTGAAGGCAATGTAACCCGTGAACATAATGTAACTGCTTCTTTCTGGTATTATCTTGAAAATAATATTTACTTAACGATCAGTGCTGATTACACAAAGATTGGAGTTCTACCAAGGATAATCAGAACACAGGTTGGGCTGCAATATAATTTGTTCTAATTCAGGAAGCGGAATTGCTGAAATTATTTATTAAGCAGAAATATCTTCTTCATTAACAGCATACTTCCTTTCTGAATAAAGCTTGCCGATTTCTGCGCCAATAATAAATACGATTGAAGAGTAATAAATCCAAAAAGCAACAACAACGATTAAAGCGTACGTCCCATAAATACGGCCGAGTGTTCCAAAATTATAAATGTAATATCCAAATAGTTGTTTGGCAGCTTCCCACAGAAGAGCAGCCCAAACAGCGCTTACAATCGTTGCTTTCTTTGGGAGTTTCTTAACGGGAACTGTAAAATATAGAATCAGAAAAAGAAATAGGATTAATAAAAAGGATAATGCTGAAAAAATGAAATGTTCAAAAATTCCTGATTGAAATATTGCAAGACTTTTAAATTGATATGCTGCCTGACGGAGTACATCAAGCATTGGCATAAAGATAGTTGTAACAAAAAAGATAAGTATAACCATAATTACGAGCGCAAAATCTTTCAGCTTGCCGAGCAGAAAGTGAATATCTGTTTCCAATCCAAATACTTTATTTAAGATTGTTCTCATGCTGCTGAATAAACCGCTTGCGGCAAACAATAAACCAAAACCGCCTATAATTCCCGCGGCAGTTTTATATTGAATAACTTCTGTAATTCTTGAAAAAATAATTTTCTTAACAAACTCAGAATATTGATAATAAGGAATTACAGCATCAATCAATGCAGTTATTTGAAATTGCATGTAGTCAGAATCAAGCAGACTGCCGAGAACAGAAAAGATGATCAGAATAAACGGAATAATACAGATAAAGAGTGAGAACGCAAGTCCGCCGCCGAGCAGAAAAACATGGTGTTCATCAATCCGGTTATACAATCCGCCAAAATAATGTTTTAAAAAATCCTTAACTTTTTGAAAATCAGGATGATAATAAAACAGGGATTGTACTCTCCGGAAATATTTGATCAACACTGAAAATGTTTTGCCGGGTTTCTTCATTTAGAATTCTATTTTAATTTTAATCCACCCCCGGATCAACTTATAAAATATTCTTTTATTACTCATTCATTATCTGTGCAATTGAATTATAGTAAAGCTCAATTAATTTCCCGGTAGAAATTTTAATTTCATTATTGATTATTAAATCTTTCCCCCCGGTTTTTCCAACCAAATGGAAAGGCTGATTCTGAGCAGTACAGAGTTTTTCAAATTCATCTTTTTTATCAGGTGATACGGAAACAATAACACGTGATTGGCTTTCAGAGAAGAGAGAAAAATCTTTTCTTGTTTTTATTGTTAGATTTACTTTTGCACCAATCGGATTTTCTTCTTCCATAATACAGCATTCAGCAATTGCACATGCTGCGCCGCCTTCAGAAATATCATGCGCTGAATTGATAAGTTTTGATTCAATTAATTTCAATATAGTATCATGAAGTTTCTTTTCAGTATTCAAATCAATTTGAGGAGAATTTCCCGCTACCTTTTTATGAATTATTTTTAAAAACTCACTGCCGCCCAATTCTTCTTTATCTTCTCCAAGAATAAAGATTAAATCATTTTCATTTTTGAAATATGATGTGGTAATATGTTCAAGATTTTCAATCAAGCCAACCATTCCTATAGTTGGAGTTGGGTAAACAGCTGCGTTCGGTGATTCATTATAAAAAGAAACATTACCGCCTGTAACAGGAGTTTCAAAAAATCTGCACGCCTCGCCCATCCCTTCAATTGCTTGTGCAAACTGCCAGTACATTTCAGGTTTGTAAGGATTGCCAAAGTTCAGGCAGTTTGTTATTCCCAGCGGAACGCCGCCGGTACATACAATGTTTCTAGCTGATTCAGCTACTGCAATCTTTGTTCCTTCTTTAGGATTTAAGTACACATAGCGGGAATTGCAATCAGTTTTCATTGCCAGTGCCTTGTTTGTATCTTTTAAATATACAACTGCAGCATCACAGCCGGGGCCAACTACTGTATTTGTTCTCACCATTGAATCATACTGCTGATACACCCACTTTTTTGAGGCAACATTTGGTGAAGAAAAAATTCGTTCAAATGCTGATTGAAGATCAGTTATCTCAGGCAGAGAATGGAAATCAAATTTTCTTAATTCATTTATGTAAGCAGGTTCTTTTGTCTCACGCTTATAAACCGGAGCACCGCCGCCAAGTACAAGTTCATAAGCTGGCAATGCTGCTTTTTCTTCACCCTGATAATGAATATGGAGCAAACCGTCATCTGTTACTTCGCCAATTATTTCACAGTGAAGATCCCATTTTTCAAAAACCTGTTTTACATTTTCTTCAAATCCTTTTTTAACCACGCAGAGCATTCTCTCCTGGCTTTCCGAAAGCATAATTTCATAAGCACTCATTCCTTCTTCACGAAGCGGGACTTTATCAAGGTTAATTTTCATTCCGCTTTTACCTTTTGCACTCATCTCACTTGTTGAACATGAAATTCCCGCTGCGCCCATATCCTGAATTCCGACCAGCCAGCCGTTGCGTATAATTTCGAGAGATGCTTCAAGCAATAATTTTTCTGTAAACGGATCACCCACCTGGACTGAGGGGCGTTTTGCTTCTGATTTTTCTGATATTTCTTCCGATGCAAATGTAGCACCGTGAATTCCATCTCTTCCGGTTGAAGAACCAACAATCATAACAGAATTACCCGCACCTTTTGCAACTGCACTTGCAACATGTTCTTTCTTTACTATGCCAACAGCCATTGCATTAACAAGAGGATTATCCTGGTATGATTCATCAAAATAAACTTCACCTGCAACAGTTGGTACGCCGAAGCTGTTGCCGTAATCTCCGATTCCTTTAACAACGCCTGCAAATAAGAATCTTGTTCGTGCATCATTTAATGAACCGAAGCGGAGAGAATTTAGTGAAGCAATTGGTCTTGCGCCCATTGTAAAAATATCACGCATAATTCCGCCAACACCTGTTGCAGCACCCTGGTACGGCTCCACAGCCGAAGGATGATTGTGGCTTTCAATTTTAAATGCAACTGCTAATCCATCTCCAATATCAATCAGTCCGGCATTTTCTTCACCAGCTCCAACAAGCAATTTCCCACCGCTTCTTGGAAGAGTTTTAAGAAGTGCAATTGAATTTTTATAACTGCAATGTTCACTCCACATTACGCTGAAAATACCAAGTTCAGTAAATGAAGGAGTTCTTCCGAGAATTTTTAATATTCTTTCATATTCCTGCTCTGTTAAACCATGTTCGAGAGCTAGTTCAAGAGTAACTTTCGGTTCCTGCATTAAGATTCCTATGTAGAAAAAAAAATTATGAATGTTTCAAATATAGGAATTATAACTTAGTGATTGAAAATGCAGGTGCTTTTTATTACTGGTGAATATTGTATTCATTTAAAACTATCTTTACTTTAAAAATAATTTTCGAATAATTTCTATTAATTGTATGATTAAAATTCACACACTTCAGCATGTTGAATATGAAACGCCGGGAAGCATTGAAGCATGGGCAAAGAATAATGAATTTGAGATGAGCTTCACCAGATTTTATGTATCCGCTGAACTGCCGGAACTGAATTCATTTGATTGGCTATTAATAATGGGCGGACCGATGAGTGTTCATGATGAAGATAAATTTCCATGGCTGAAAAGAGAGAAAGAATTCATCAAATCTGCAATTGAAAATGATAAGGTGGTAATTGGAATTTGCCTCGGATCTCAATTAATTGCTCAGCAATTAGGTGCGGAAGTTTATCCAAATGAATATAAAGAAATTGGCTGGTACAGAATACAGACTACAATTCATGCGAGTGATGATGATTTGTTCTCTCCGCTTCCACGCGCATTCCAGGCATTTCACTGGCATGGGGATACTTTTACACTTCCCGATGATGCACTTCATCTGGCTGAAACAGATGCGTGTAAAAATCAATTATTCATATGGAAAGAAAAAGTAATCGGGATTCAATTTCATCCTGAAATTACACAGCCACTGTTAAAAAATATGATTGATAACGGAAAGTCTGAACTGAAGAATGAAAAATATATTCAGCCGGCAGATTATATTTTAGAGCAAACTGAATTAATTGCGCAGAGCAATGATTTGATGGAAAGTATTTTAAATAACATGAAAAATAAATTTACCTGATTTAAACATTTAAATACTCATCCCAAATTTTATAAAGCTGATAAGTGGCGTAAATATCTTCACCGCAGTAAACAGCTACATCTTTTATTCTTCCGGCTTCATAAAGATTTTTTACATCCATACCGGAAATACCTTTTGATTTAGGTGATTCGATTCCAAATGCATGGCAGTAAAAATCAAGATTAAATTTTCTTACAAGTCCGAAATAAGTAAACTGTTCCAGCAAATCAACATGAAAGGATGAATCAAATCGTTTGCCGATTAAATTTTTAACAGGCTTTATTTTGTTTATTGCAGATCTAAGCGTAATGAACGGCGCGTCAAACATTTTTCCGTTGAATGAAATTATCTGATCAGTTACTTCAATTATTCTCCAGAAAGACTTAAGCATTTCACATTCATTTAATCCTTTGTAATGAATATGTTTTTCTTCCAATGACCACTCCTCATTCTGATCGCTTTCATAATACACAAATGATTTTTCTTTATTCACATCATAAATTCCGATTGCAACAACTTTTGCAGTAAATGGGTAAAGGCTGAGATAACGGATTGCATCATCTTTCTTCTGTTCTCTCAAAGCTTCAGTCGGTTCTTTTTCAGCGTAACGAAGAAGATATTCTTTCTGGCTTTCGGAGAGTGATTCGAACGGGTAACAGCAGGTTTCAATATCAAAAATAATTTTCCGCATTTCTTCATTCCTTTAATAATTAATGATTGAGAATATTTTTTAAAATATTTCTTTCTTAATCTTTAAAGTTGAATGGAATTAGTTGCTGCGGTTTTCAACTTTTCTGTAGGATTCAAAAGTCTTCTTTAATCCTGCTGCCAATTTTTCCTTTTCTGTTTCGTTAAGATCAGCTTCAGGATGAAGCATCACATAAGATTTAAGCGGCATCTCTCCGTTCTGCAATTCATCAGCAGCTTCATGTGCATGTTTTAAAATTCCTGATGAAACATTAAAATGCTTACGCCCATCGTTAACATGATTTACAACGAGCCATGAAAAAGGAGCCACACTTGAATACCAGGGCCATTTTGTTTCATTGCTGTGGCAATCAAGGCAAGCCCGCTTTGCAAGAGCATAAGTTTCCTGTGAATCCCAAGTAATTTCATGTATAACAGGAGGATTAGTTTTGTTTACTGGAATGAATTGAATTCCGATAAAAATTACTGCAATAATTGAAAGAATTTTTTTCACTACTCACCCCTAATCTTGATTTATTATTACTCCCGGTTCAACTTGCTTTATTTTGCTGATAAAATCAATATCGAGCGGCGCAGATTTCCTTGTTTGCGGATCAACCTTAACAATTACGCCTGAACCATCGGCAACAACTTCATTAGTAGCTGCGTTTTCAATGATATGTTCAAATCCGAATGAAGAATTTTTAATGAAAGAAATCCTGGAATATACATTTAATTCATCATCATACCTGGCATGAACACGATAATTAATTTCATTTCTTACAACAAAAAATAATTTGTCATCAGAGAACAAACCATCTTTTGGAATAAGCCCAAGTTTTTTAAAATAATCGAGCCGAGCATCTTCAAAAAAATTAATGTACACGGCGTTATTGCAAACGCCAAGCATATCAACTTCACTAAAACGGATTCTTACAGTAATCTTATGATTAAAATGTGAATTGGGCATGTAACTATTTATTAAATACTTTTTCAAAAACAGATTTTACTTTTTCAATCTCATCAAAACTTACATCAAGATGAGTGATTGCGCGGAGAGAGCCTATTCTTCCGGTTGAAACAAGAACTCCTTCGTTCCGGCATGCTTCAATTGCCTGTTCAACAGAAAGTTTTGCAGGTTTGAAGATTAATATATTTGAATCAACCCTATCTATTTCCATTCCTGGAATATTAGCAAGAACCTGGTAAAGTTCCTGTGCTTTCTTATGATCCTCTGCAAGACGTTCGATATTATTTTTCAGTGCGTACAAACCCGCAGCAGCAATTATTCCAATCTGCCTCATGCCGCCGCCCCATGCTTTTCTTACACGGAATGCTTCTTTAATAAATTCTTTTGTGCCGGCAATTATTGATCCAACAGGTGCTCCTAATCCTTTTGATAAACAGCATGAAACAGAATCAAAATGTGAAGCATACTCTTTTACAGAAATTCCGCTTGCAACAGAAGCATTCCAAATTCTTGCACCATCAAGATGATAAAAGAGATTATATTTTTTTGTAAGATTCTTTATAGCGATTATATTTTCAATCGGAATAACTGCGCCGCTTGCACGATTGTGGGTATTTTCAATTGCAATGCCTTTGCTTTTCGGCATATAGTAAGCACTTGCCGGATGAATAAACGGCTCTATCTGTTCCGGAGCAATTACTCCCCTCTTTCCTGAAACCGGCAACAACTGAATGCCGCTCAAAGCAGCAGGTGAACCTGATTCATAATTAAAAATGTGAGCATCTCTTTCACAAATTACTTCATCACCAGGATTGGTGTGCACGTTCAGACAAATTTGGTTGCCCATCACTCCGCTTGAAACAAACAACGCTGCTTCTTTACCAAGCAAATCGGCAGCATAAGATTCAAGTTCATTCACAGTTGGATCTTCACGGAAAACATCATCGCCAACTTCGGCTTCGTACATTGCTCTTCTCATTTCAGGAGAAGGTCGTGTTATTGTATCGCTTCTGAGATCAATAATTTTTTTCATAATCAGTTTAATTTTTTCCGGAATATTAATTTTAATTTTGAAAGAATAAAAATAAGAATCATCATTAATGAAATTACAGAACTAATAACCGGAATAACAAGCGGATATTTTGTGAAAAATGTTTCACCGTTTTGAATTATTACATCACCGGCTATAAAAGTTTTTTCAAACATTTCTGATTCAACTTCAGTAATCCCGAGTGGATTTATTATGCAGCTAATTCCGCCGTTAGCCGCACGTATAACCGATCTTCTGTTTTCAACTGCGCGGAGAACAGCAAATTCTTTATGCTGAAAAGGTCCGCTTAATTTTCCGTACCAGCTATCGTTCGTTACAACAGCAATTAATTCAGCGCCTCTATCAACAAATTCTGAAACATAGTATGGATAAATTGATTCATAACAAACCAATCCATTAATATGTAATGAATCATTTTTTTGAAGATTAGAAAAATGAGAAGCAGGAACAGAAAAATTCGAAGTATCGCGTCCAACATTCCAGCCGGATAATCCAACTCCCCATTTAATCAGGTTTCCTAAAAATGGTAGTGCATCAACAAAAGGAACGCGCTCACCAAACGGAACCAGTTTTGATTTTCCATATTTCTGAACTTCAACATTATCCGGTGAGAAAAGTAAAATTGCATTGTATGTTGCGTAATAATAATCGCCCGCTTCATTATATTTTGCATCTTCCGGTTTATTGCTATCATCGTAATAGTATCTTACATCCGGCATTCCGGTAAGAAGATATACATTATTCTGTTCAACAAAATCAAAAACTTTTTTTACTCTTTGGGGATAGGTTCCCCCCAATAAATAAACAGGAAAAGCTGTTTCGGGCCAGAATATAATTTCAGCACCTTTCTTTACTGCCTGCTCAGATAGATCTAAATGCAATTGTGCTATTTCATCTAAACCGCCGCCAGACCATTTATCCCACGGATCCAGGTTTGGCTGGATCAATCCAACTTTAATTTTATTTTCCGATAAATGAAAAGTTGAAAGCCTGTTTAATCCATAAATAATCGGAATCAAAAAAAGAATTAATGCTGCGGAAAAATTTAGAGCAAATCGTTTTTTATTTTCTTTTATGAATAGAAAAGATTTATAAAGAAAAATGTTGATGTAAAAAATTATGAGAGATAATCCTAACGTTCCAACTACATCTGCAATTTGAATAAATGACAGAAACTTTGTTAACCCATTCCCGAGAGAAAGCCAGGGGAAGCTTGCATCTGTTAACATGTAAGCATATTCATACGTAATCCAGAAAAATGGAAGTAAAAAAAGTGCGGCAGTTTTGTTAAAAATTTTTCTGCAGTAGAAATAAATTGTAGATGGAATGAGGAAGAATACAGGATTAACAAAAACAAGCAGTGCGCCGGAAATCATCAGGAAAGGATCAGCAGTGCTTTGCCAGCTTCCAACCCAGTACAAAGTAAGTAATCCAAACACAAATGCCATCAAATAAGTTGCACGATTAATACTGCCTAAACCTTCACGATTTTCAATTACAAACAGGTAAGGAATTAAGCCAATAAACAATGGCTGCGGCAATGGAAGCGGAGGAAATGAAATGCCAAGTAATATTCCGCCAAGGATTAACAGCAGTCTTTCTTTTTTTAATTTTTTCTTTTCATCTTCTGAAAGATGCAACCTGTATTTACGGCTGAAAATATTCACTGCTGTTTTTTCTTTTTAAGAAAATATCTGATAACTAAAACAAGAACTACAACACCTGTAACAATAATAACAATATTGCTGTATGTGCCGAGGTAATAATCAACAGTTTCTATATTATTTCCAAAAATCATTCCGAGATAAATAATGATTGCATTCCAGAACACTGCACTGATGAATGCAAGCAAAACTGTTTTATCTGCTTTTAATTCACTCAATCCGGCAAAAAAGGAAATTACCGATCTTGTACCCGGAAGAAAACGGTTAGCAAGGATTACAAAGTAGCCGTACTTCAAAAACCACTGCTCTGCTTTTTCAAGTGCCTCAAGTGAAATGAACTTTATCTTGCCTGCACGGATAACTTTTTTATCAAGCTGTGTTCCAATGTAGTAGAGAGTCATAAATCCGAGCACGCTGCCAATGCTTGTAATAATTAATGTTGGAAGAAAATGAATATTGATTTCAGGCTGGACTATTAACGATCCGGATATTACTACAACAAGATCACTCGGTGAGGGAGGAAATACATTTTCAATAAATGCAAAAAAGAAGAGAGTAACATAAATCCAGAATGGAGTGAGGTTTCCTATGTAGGAAAAAATGTTTTCTATCATAATTGCTTTTTATTAATTAACACTGTGGCAAAAGCAGAGATGCCTTCTTCCCTTCCTACAAACCCAAGCTTTTCCGTAGTAGTTGCCTTAATTGAAATGTTATCTTTTTCCGTTGAAAGAATGAATGAAATTTTTTCCTTCATTGCATTGATATATGGAGCAATTTTTGGCTTCTGCAAAGCTATAACTGCATCAAGATTTACAAGTTCATAATCTTTTTGTAAAACCAAATCATAAACTTTTTTTAACAGAACCGTGCTGTCTGCATCTTTAAATTTCTCATCCGTATCCGGAAAGTGAGAACCGATATCGCCCAACGCAAGAGCACCTAAAAGTGCATCGCTGATTGCGTGCAGAAGCACATCTGCATCAGAATGACCAAGCAAGCCTTTGGAATGTGGAATTTCAACGCCGCCTATAATAAGTTTTCTTCCTTCGGCAAATGCGTGAACATCAAAACCCAAACCTGTTCTGTAATTCATTAATGCCTTATTTCAAAATGTGAAAATTCATTTTTAGAATTGGACCATGTAATTACTGCTTTATTAACTGAAGCATGTGAAGGACCGGTTTTAATTTTCTTAAATAATTCTTCAATAGCCGCGCGGCTGCCTTCAACAACTGTTTGAACTTCACCGGTGTACAAATTTTTAGTGTAGCCGGTTAAGCCAAGCTGCTCAGCATTACGAAGAATAAAATACCGGAATCCAACTCCCTGAACGAGTCCATTTATATAAATTTCAGCACGTACTTTATAATCCATAAGTAATTTCTTTTTTATCGATTACTTCCGCTGCAACTAAACCGCAAAAGATTAATGCACAACCTATAAAACCAAAATTAGTAATTTTTTCTTGCAACATAAAAAAAGCAAATACTGCCGCAAAGATAGGTTCAAATGATAAAATAATTCCTGCTTTAGCCGGCGATACAACTTTTTGAAATTTTGTCTGCAATGTTGTTGTAAGTATTGTTGCAAGCAAAAATGTATAAACCAATGCCGTGATTACTGCTTCATTTAAAATTATTTTTGGAGATTCAATTTCTGTTAACGCAAAGAAAATCATGAATAATGCAGAACCAACTGCTGTAACAGCAAGCTGCATAAAAACAAGCGGAATGTAATTGAATTTTTTACTAACCAGGTCAAGATAAACAACATACCAGGCAAAGAAAAACGCACAAATAAATGTTAGAAAATCTCCTGTGTTAAAATTATCACCAAGTTCAGAAAATATTGTGAGGAAAGATGTTCCTTTACTTGAAAGAAAAACTAAGCCGATTAGAACTAAAATTATCCCGATTATGTTTCCTTTACCGGGCATTCGTTTTTCAATTATTAATTGAAACAACGGAACAAAAAGGATAAATGTGCCTGTGATAAAACCTGATTTGGTAGCTGAAGTAAATTTTAATCCGGCAGTTTGAGCAGCAAATCCTAAAAAATAAATTAACCCAAGAAACATGCCGCCAATCAAGGCTTTCCGCGGAGTGTTCTTTAATATTTTAAGGATGAAAGGAAGCACAAGAATTGAAGCCAGTGAAAATCGGAGTGTAATAAAAAGCATTGGAGAAATATTGGCAAGCGCATTTTTAATTATTGGAAAAGTTCCACCCCAAATTAAAGTTGTAAGAATAAGTGCGCCTTCACCAAGATATTTATATTTATTCATCGGGAGAAAATGAAATTGATGCAAACATAAATTTATTCCTCACCGCTGCTGTAACCAAAATTGCGGAGCATTTTTTCATCTGAACGCCATTTGCTCTTTACTTTTACACGAAGTTCAAGAAATACGGGACGCTGTAAAAAATCCTCAATAGCTTTGCGCGCATTCTCCCCCAGTTTTTTAATTGCTGATCCCTGCCTGCCGATTATTATTCCTTTTTGTGAATCTCGTTCAACAAAAATTTCTGCCTGAATAAAATCTTTACGGTCTTCCTGTTCTTTAAAATCAGCAATTGCAATTTCTACACTGTAAGGAATTTCTTCCTGGTATTGTTCAAGAATTTTTTCTCTTATGATTTCAGAAACAAAAAATCTTTCATTCTCATCCGCAACAATATCATCAGGATAATATTTTGGATGCGATGGAAGCAGTTCAACTATTGCGGGAACGATTTGCTGCGTGTTAAATCCCATTGATGCTGAAATTGGAATTATTCTTTTAAATAGCCCCTGCTGATCAAACTTATTAAAAACATTTTTGATTTTTGTTTCATCAGAGAGATCAATCTTATTTAAAAGAAGCAGAACAGGTTTTTTATTTCTTTGCAGGAATTCACTTACAAATTCATCCTGCAAAGTATTTGATCCATCGGGATCTGCGGCAATATCAATTAATAAAATTACAACATCAGCATCTTTAACAGATTGAGAAACATGATCCATCATTTTTTCCTGAAGCAGATAACCAGGTTTTAAAATTCCCGGTGTATCAAGAAAAATGATTTGATAATTTTCTTCGGATAAAATTCCAAGAATTCTTTTGCGTGTTGTCTGCGGTTTATTTGTTGTAATGGAAATCTTCTGCCCGAGCAGCAGATTCATAAGTGTGGATTTACCCGAATTTGGTTTACCAAGTATAGCCGCAAAACCAGCTTTAACAATTCCCGAATTTTTCTCCGTATCTTCATTCATAATTATTAATTCTTTCGAAATTAGTTTTCACCTTCAACAAAAACTGCAGTACCGCTTGCACTAACCATAAGCATATTTCCGCCGCCGCCGCCGATTGTTTCATAATCCAGATCAACACCAATAACAGCATTTGCGCCCAATGCAGTTGCTGCTTCAATCATTTCTCTCAGCGCAATATCTTTTGCTGATCTTAATTCTTTTTCATACGCAGCAGAACGCCCGTCAACTATATCTCTTATTCCGGCAAAAATATCTTTAAAAATATTTGCACCAAGAATTGCTTCGCCGCTTACTATTCCGTAGTATTTTGAGATTTTTTTCCCTTCAATTGTATTGGTGGTTAGAACAAGCATTTTTCCTCCTTATTTTAAGAATAACATTTTTCTTGTTGAATTAAACTGATTTGTCTGCAATCGGTAAAAATAAAATCCGCTGGCAAGATTATTTTTTGATGCATCAAAAACAAGTTGATAACTGCCGGGTAAAAGTTCTCCATTTACAAGTACAGCAACTTCACTTCCTGTAATATCATAAATTTTTAATGAACCAAATGTTTGCTGTGCAATATTGAATTTAATTATTGTTTCGGGATTAAAAGGATTTGGATAATTTTGTTCAAGTGAAAATTCCAGAGGAAGTAAATTCTCCTCAGCTATATCAGTTGTTTTATCTCCGCTGAATATTAATTTCCACTCATCCATTATTCCTGATTCATCAGCAACATAATCATTTATTGTGATTATCCATTTACCTTTAGCGTTGTAGCCATTGAAATAATTCAGATTTGTTGTATCAGGACGAAATTCTCCTATCAATGGATTGGAGAGATATGGTTCAAAATTTTCAAATGTTTCAAATGCTTCCTGATCTATAATAATATCCGGATCGTTAGCATTTCCAAATTCTGTTCCAAGCCCTGGTCTTGTAAATAATGGTGTGGCTGGTCTGAAAGGCGGAATAATCCTTAATGTAAGATCGCTAATTCTATTGTGCCGGAATTTTAATTTTATGTTTAAATCTTTGATGATGAAATCATCGGTAACTTCTATTGTATCCCTCATTACCGGAAAGATTTTTATTTCTTTTTGCGGGCTTGAAGAATAAGAATAACCATCTGCAAGAATAAATGCAGAGAATCCTTCTTCCGGAAAATATTTTTTGTTATGATTTTCAGACAGATCAACTGCAGTTATGCGGTATTCAAATTTATCTCCGGTGTTTAGCTGAGCCGCATCGATATTTATCTTTCCAGAATAAATACTGTCTTTAATTAATTCAAAGGATGATTTTAAAAGTTCTCCATCATTTATTTTGTACTCAACAAACAACGAATCAATTCCGATATTATCTGATGAAGATACATAGATTGTTAAAGGAAAATTATGTTTGTTCAAAATTGATTTTGAAAAATGATTTAAAGTAGGAAGTTGATTATCCGGACCGGCAAAGTATGAAAATGTTTCTGCAGGCGCGGAATCGGGATAATAAGTGTAATCACCAAGCGTATCGTAAATTGAAAAATAATACTCTACAATTGAATTAGAAGAAACAGGCGGGATATCAGATGAAAACTCTTCACCATCTGGTAACATCGGCTGTGAGATGAATTGGGCGTTATTTATCCTGTAAAACAATTTCAGTGAATCAGTAACTGCAATATTATTTTCATTGATTAATTGAATACTGATCGTCCGTGCTTCAAGACTTTCGGTATCACGTAAAGGAGCAAATACAAATTCTGCTGTTTGAAAGATTGAAAGTTCGGCAATATATTTTTTTGATGAGCCTGAAAAATTTGTAAGAACAGGTATAACAGCCAGGTAGTTTATATCTTTAATTTTTTGTTTGAGAAGATAATCCAAATTTGTTGAAGGTGATAAATCAAATGTAAGTTGGTCTGTTGTACCATTTTTATATGCTACTAATATTTTTATTGTATAATCTCCACCTGCATCGCCGTTAAATTTTATCTTTAAAAATTTATTTAAATCATTACCATTGAAGCAGAGAAAATTTCCAGATGGAGGATTTAATCCGCAGCCTTCATTTACAGAAGGAATAGATTTTTTCCCGCCGCAAAGAATTGATGCAGGATATTCCGTGGCTTCTTCATAAGTCTCAAATAATCCATCTGCTCTTTCACCAGTTGAAAAATTCCATGAATAATATTCAGCAAATCCGCTTTTAAAAGAAGAACTAAAGCTGCTTAATACTTCATTAAATGTATTATAAATCGGTTCATTTCCAATTGTTAATAGCCTCTCCCAAATCATACGGTTTGCATCAAGGCCATATTTTTCAGTAATGTAATGCAGCCACAAACAATCTTCATAGCCGCTTCCCTGATTGAATGATCTGTAAGGCTGCCTTAATTGCGATTCAGTTAAATAGTTGTAATAATCATTCACATAATCATAACCTATATCTTCCATCCATGTTGCATCCATTTCACTAAACCAGCCATCTTCCTCCCAATCATTATAAACTCTTTGAACAGCATGTTTAAATTCATGAATAGCAGTAGCCTTTGCTGCACCTTTCTGGTTGCCTTCAGGATCTGTATTCTCAGGAAAATCTAAAAAGTTACTGTGCATAACAATTCTCGTAAGTTTACCTGATACAATTTCGGTGTAACCGTAGAAGTCCATATTTTCAAAACCAATTTGATACCTGCCTTCACCAATCGGAGGCGGAAGGTATCCTAATGAATCAATTGTAAAATCCCAACTGTAATCAAAATAATCAGCAACCCATTCAACAAAATCAGGCACACTATTGCCGTTGGAATCTGCCGGAAAAACAGCGTCCGCGCCTTCTGTTGAATAGGTTAGTTCAAACTTTCCTGCTGGAGAGATATAAGTTTTTGTATCAGCAGTTTTATTGAAAGGTCTATTTAAATAACCTTCAATTGTTTTTACTGCATCTGAAGAAAGTAATGATTTACTGCGATGATATTCTTCCATCAATCCGGTTGCACATTTAAACGGATGCAGCATTGAATTTACATTATATTTAGTTTTTAGTTTTTGTTTATCAAAGATAAAATAAAATTTCTGAAGCAGTGCTTCTTCAGAATTCAATGAGTTATCTTTATCAATCATTTTAAATTGTTCCGGAACAGCAGCATACTTCTCCTGTGCGCTCATCATGGAGCAAATAAAAAACACTGCAAGCAATGCAGATAAAAACTTTTTATTCATAATTAAAAATTGATATTTAAAAAATGAAGCGGCTATCTTCTGATAACCGCTATAATTGATTTGTAATTTTATTAAAAATAGTGAATTAAAACAAAATGAATATCAGTTTGTTTTGCCAAACCAATGATTAGTATGTTTTTTATAATCAAAAAAGAAATACGCAGTTAGAATAATTGAAAAAGAAAGTATCGATCCAACTATTGAAATGTATTTACCGCTGAAGCCGAGAGAAATTTTGCTGCCAAATTCTGCCATGAAAGAAACTATTGTGTTCAAAATTGAAACTGAAGATGAGGACTCGGTATTAATTGTTGAGGAAATAAAAAATCCAATTATTATAAGCAATATTATTAAAAAGACTGAGCCGATTGAAAAGATGAAAACTCTTTGTTCATTTTTAGCTTTTCGCTGCTTCATTATTTTTGACATTAAGCGCGAAGTAAAATCGGGTGAAACTTCGGGGACATGTTCTTTTTTTAAATTGATATGTACAGCCTGAAGAGCAGCAAATCTTTTTTTGTCTTCTTCTGATGATTGAATCTGCTGCCGGATTTTTAATTTTTCTTCTTCACTTAATTCATTATCAATGTATTTATTTAATATTTCATCGCTTAATCTGTTCATAATAATTCCCTGGTTAAATTATTCTTTAAAATAATTTCCTTTAAAGAATTTCTGGATCGGTACAGCATTACCTTCACATTGGCAACGGAGATTTGCATAATCTCGCTAATCTCTTCACAACTCAATTGATTCATATAAAATAGATTAATAACCGCAGCATAATTTGCCGGAAGTTTTTCAATTAATCTTGATAATACTACGGATAATTCTTCCTGTTCAACATCTGCTGAATTATCCGAATAACTTAAATGTATCTGATCATCTATTGAAGCCATATCATTTTCAATTTTTCTTTTTTTAAGTGATAGCCTGGAAACTGCTGTGTTATAAGCTATTCTATAAAACCATGTTGAAAAGCTTGATTCAAATTTAAAATTTTCCAAACCATTATATGCTTTTAAAAAACAATCCTGCAAAACTTCTTCCGCATCAAAATCATTTTTCAACATTCTTTTTAAAAGAGAGAAAGCCTTATTCTTGTACCTGTCCACAAGTATTGCATAATCTGTTTGATTTCCTTTTTTAACAGATTCAATAATTTCCGCATCTGTAAGATTTCTCATTTCTAACTTAGACATGCATACTTCTTTCCAGGTTACATTGTTTTATAACAAGAACGAAGAATTAGCATAGAACATAGAGACATGTTTTTTTAAAATCAATTTGAATGTGTAACCAAAGCTGAATCTTCCCTGTCAAAAGTTACAGAAGGAAAAATAAAACGGAATATTAAAATCATAAGGAGAATATTTCATGAATAATGCTGCCGAAGTTTTCATACCAATTGTACTTTTTCTTGTAATCGGCCTTTCATTTGTTACGTATCTTTATTTCCGCTCAAAGGAAAGACAGATGCTTATTGAAAAAGGCCTGGACGCACAAAATATTAAAGAATTTTTTGAGCGAAAGAGGGATAAATTCATACTGCTTAAAATTGGTATTATCTCTGTTACATTTGGTTTGGGTTTGGGGATTGGATTAATATTACAGGATGTTACAAGTAAAGAGTATTGGGTTCCCTTTGCACTATTTGTTGTAACGGGGTTTGGCTTCGTTATTTCAAATCTGCTTGTTAATAAATATCAGAGCAATACAAAAGAAAATTGATTAAAATGGGCTGACCGAAAATAACCGGAAAGCCCATTAAATTAATTTAATCTTCCTGGGCTTCAAGCCATCGTTCTGCATCAATTGCAGCCATACATCCTGAACCGGCTGCTGTTACAGCCTGCCGATAAACTTTATCGGCAACATCACCTGCAGCAAATACACCTTCAATATTCGTATAAGTTGATCCCGGTTTTACTTTTAAATAACCGGTTTCATCCATATCTAAAATCCCTTTAAATAATTCTGTGTTTGGTTTATGTCCAATTGCAATGAATAAACCATCAGCATCAACTGTTGTTGAACTTAAATCATGAACATCTTTTAACACAACTCCTGTCATTACTTTTCTATTGTTCTCTTCTTTACCAAGAACTTCTTCCACAACTTTGTTGGTTAGGAATTTTATTTTAGGATTCTTCTTTGCTCTCTCCGTCATAATTTTTGAAGCACGGAATTCATCTCTTCTGTGAATAATTGTAACTTCAGAAGCAAAACGAGAAAGGTAATTAGCTTCTTCCATTGCAGTATCTCCGCCGCCAACAACAAGCACTTTTTGATTTTTAAAGAAGAATCCATCACATGTTGCACAGGCAGAAACACCGTACCCCATAAATTTCTTTTCTGATTCCAAACCAAGAAGTTTGGCCGAAGCTCCTGTTGAAACAATTACAGCATCTGCTGTATGAACATCATCATACGTTTTAAGTGTGAACGGACGCTTTGAAAAATCAACTTCTGTAATTTCTTTGTAGATTGATGTTGCTCCGAAACGATGAGCCTGTTTACGCATAATATCCATTAATTCCGGGCCTTGAATTCCATGTTCAAAACCGGGATAGTTTTCAACTTCAGTTGTAATTGTTAATTGTCCGCCGGGCTGCAATCCTTCAAAAATAACGGGAGAGAGATTTGCTCTTGCTGTATAAAGAGCTGCTGTAAATCCCGCCGGACCCGATCCGATTATAGCTACCCGATGGTGGTTTTCTGTTCTTTCTTCTGCCATTAGTTCTCCTGATTAGATCTGTATTTCAATTTTAATTTAGTGTTAGATACTTTTCACAACTTATGGTTTCAAAATAAATTCTGCGTTCCGCTTTAAGCCTTTAAGCTTTGTACGTTTTACCGGACTATTTTTAAACCTTGCGCTGAATTCTTCCTGTTGCATTTCTATTACTTCGGTTAGCGGAATTTCCTTCGTTCCCGATCCGGGAAAAAATTGTTGTTCAGCAGTTTGCTGTGAGACTTTATTATTCCACGGACAAACATCCTGGCAAATATCGCATCCATAAATCCAGTTTTCAAAATTTCTCTTAAATTTTTCCGGAATTTCATTTTTATTTTCTATGGTTTGATATGATATGCATTTATTTGAATCAACAACATAATCCTGAACGATTGCACCGGTTGGGCATGCTTCTATACAGGCAGTGCATGATCCGCAAAAATCCGGGATGGGAAACGAATAAGTAAATTCATAATTGCAAATAATGTTAGCAATAAAAAACCAGCTTCCGAAATTTCTATTAATTATATTGGAATGTTTTCCCTGCCAGCCCAAACCTGCACGCACAGCCCATGCTTTATCCATTACCGGACCGGTATCCACATACGTTTTAGCTTCAAATTCAGGATCAATTTTTTTTACTTCATCAACAATTTTATCAAGCTTTTTCCAGATTATAAGATGATAATCTGTTCCCCAGGCATAACGTGAGATTTTTCCTTTAGTTTTATCTCCGCTGAAATTTCCTGGTACATAATAATTCATTCCAAGTGAAATTACAGATTTTGCAGAAGGTAAGATTTCTTTTACATCTTTTCGTTTTTCAAAATTTCTCTGCATGTAATTCATATCTGCGTGAAAATTATTTGCAAGCCAGCTTTGAAGATTTTCAGCTTCTTTTTCAAGAACAGATGCTTCAGCAAACCCAACGAGTTCAAATCCAAGTTCATTTGCTAATTTAATTATTGTATCATTATTCAGAACCATCATTTAAATCAAACTAAAATTTTGCTGTGTAACTTTAACAAAAACTTCTCCATTAATTATCTTCACATCATAAACCTTCAGCCTGCCGCTGCCTGATTTTGTTTTCCCGGTTTTTAAATCAAACATCCATCCATGAACAGGACAAACAACACATCCATCTTCAATAAATCCATCATAAATTAAAGCTGAGTGCTGATGTGGACAAATATTACTTACTGCATAAATCGTTTCATCAATTTTAAACAAAGCAATTTCTATTGTTTGTCCGGATTCACTATCAACTATGAATCTTTTGCCGCAAGCTTCTTTCAAATCATCGGTACGGCAAATTTTGCGGAATCCTTCCAAATCAAAGTGAGTTGAATTTTGCATCAATTTTGTATCCTTTATCTGCAGCAGTTATAGTTGCGTAAATTGTTTCCGCATCATGTTCAAATAATAATTTCCAATTTTCATCAACAGTTTTTTGTAGAATTCTTTTTTTCTCCTGTAATGTTACCAATGGCTGAAGATCATATCCCATTATATACGGAAGTGAAATGTGAGAAGTAGTTGGAAACAGATCACAGCAAAAAAGGAATGTATTTGATGCATCTGAAATTTTTACAAGCTGCTGTGCAAATGTGTGTCCATTAATTACAATGAATTCTATTTCATTATCAAATTTTTCTTCACCATCAATAAAATTTAAAATTCCGGCTTCATACAGCGGCATAAAATTTTCTTTTAAATAACTTCCCCTGTCTCTTTCTGTAGGATTCATTGCCCATGCAAAATTTTTTTTCTGCACATAATATTTAGCATTTGGAAAAGCCGGTACAATTTTCCCGTTATCATCAATTGTTGATCCGCCGGTATGATCAAAATGAAGATGAGTTAAT
>Ga0079224_100002541_pt1 | contig 22264 bp, 20 predicted proteins | sample Stecom2015_FD_80414 | JGI IMG/M metagenome (GOLD analysis project Ga0079224, IMG submission 80414) | Agricultural soil microbial communities from Utah to study Nitrogen management - Steer compost 2015 | ecosystem: Environmental > Terrestrial > Soil > Agricultural land | place: USA: Utah...
CGAGTTGAAGCCTTCGTTCTCGCTCGAAACCATGCCGGCCTGGCCGCGGACATAGTAGACCCGGTCGGTGACGCGAATCGGCTCGATCGACACGCCGACCGACTCGAACAGCTCGCCGGCCGTGACCGGACCGGGCAGCAGGCAGGCCAGCGCGAGTAGCCAGGCCAGCGCGAGCGGCGGCAGTCTCGACCGCGTCGGTAGCATCTCGGGGCCCGGCTCAGCCGAACTCGAGCAGGTCGGCGATCGCCTCGATGCCCTTGCGTGCGCAGTCCTCGTCGAGTTGGCCGCTCGGCGCCCCCGACACGCCGATTCCGCCGACGATACTGCCCGCGGCCTCCACGACGAGGCCGCCACCGAGCACCACGACCCCGGGCAGGTTGCGGATGCCGCTGTTCGGTGTATCGGGGCCGGTAGCACGCGCCAGTTCGGTCGTCGCGCTCTTGAAGCTGATCGCGGTACGCGCCTTGGCCATCGCGGTCTCTGGAGTGTGCATGCCGGCCAGCGGATCGCGCAGCATGACCAGCGGCAAGCCGGAACGCTCGAGCACCACGACCGCAATCGTCGCTCCCTGGCCGCGACATTCGGCAAGCGTCGCCTCGGCGGCGAGTTGCGCTGCTTCGAGCGTGAGTTGCCGGGTCGTCGAGAGCATCGGCGGATCATCGGCCCGGGCGGCGCCCGCGAACGCGATGCCGGCCGCCGCCAGGAGAATCGGCAACATGCCCGGTCGCTTGGTCATGGTCGCGCCTCCTTCAGGCAATACCAGGGTTGTCGTCGACGCCCACCAGCGTCGGCAGGTTGAGTTGTCGCGGCGATATCCGGCGGTGGGCGGCCAGCCAGGTCTCGACCACCTCCCAGATCGGCTCGCCGCTGGCGCCCTCGGCAACCGGTGCCCAGCCCGCCACGCGATAGGTCTTGTCGGCCTCGACCGGTGCGCCGTCGATGCGCATGTCATCGATCCGCCGCCCCATCGACTCGTTCGGCCGGCAGGTATAGCTCAGCCCGCCAACCCGTACCATGTCCCCGCCTTGCTGGTAGTAGGGATCGGGGTTGAAAAGGTTGTCGGCAACATCCTCGAGCACCGTCTTGATGAAGGAGCCTTTCATGTCGGTGAGCGTGCTGTACGGATAGGTGATGGCGGTCTGGTCCATCAGGTGCTCGCGGGTGATCGCCTGACCCGGCAACACCGTGGTGCCCCATCGGAACCCCGGCGAAAACGCGACCTCGGCGTCCTTGACTTCCATGAGGGCATCGAGGATGAGCTGGTCGAAGCTGCCGTTGAAATTGCCGCGCCGATAGAGCAGCGTATCGGAGACCGCGAGCTCTTCCTCGAGCTTTTCGCGGTACGGCGCGCGCACCCTGTCGATCAGGGCGCTCATCCCGGGATCGGCCGGCAGCAGGTTCGAGAACACCGGCAACAGGCGGTATCGGTAGTCCGCAACCCGGCCGCCGCGGACATCGAAGTCGAGCACGCCGAGGAACTTGCCGTTCGAGCCGGCGTTGGTCACCAGGGTCTTGCCGCCCGGGTTCGCAACCAGCAGGGGTTGCGGCACGCCGTCGTGGGTGTGGCCCCCGAGGATGGCATCGACACCGCGCAAGCGCGACGCCATCTTGATATCGACGTCCATGCCGTTGTGCGAGAGCACGACGACCACTTGCGCGCCCTTGCCGCGCGCCTCGTCGACGACCTCCTGCATCTCGTTGTCGCGAATGCCGAAACTCCAGTCGGCGACCATGTAGCGCGGATTCGCGATGGGAGTGTAGGGAAAGGCCTGGCCGATTACTGCTACCGGCACGCCGTTGATTTCGCGAATCCGGTAGGCATCGAACACCGGGTCCTCGAAATCGACCGTGCGGACGTTCTGCGCAAGGAACTCGATGCGTCCGGCAAGCTCGCGCTCGATGATCTCGCGCACCCGGTCCATCCCGTAGGTGAACTCCCAGTGCGCGGTCATCATGTCGACGCCGAGTTCCCGGCAGGCCTCCACCATGTCCTGGCCCTGGGTCCAGAGGGCGGTTGCCGAGCCCTGCCAGGTATCCCCGCCGTCGAGCAGCAAGGCGCCGGGGCGGCTCGCCTTGAGCATCTTCACCAGGCTGGCGAGGTGCGCGAAGCCACCGACCTTGCCGTAGCGGCGCGCCGCCACTTCGAAGTCCAGGAAGGTGAATGCGTGGGCCTGCGCCGAATCGGGACGCAGTCCGAAGTGCCGCAGCAGGTGCTCCCCGACCAGATGGGGAGGTCGTCCGCGGGCATCGCCGAGGCCCAGATTGACACTAGGCTCCCGGAAATGGATCGGCAGGAGCTGGGCGTGGCAATCGGTGAAATGCAGCAGGCTGACGTTGCCGAACCGCGGCAAGTCGTACATGGCCCGTCCGGCCGCCTCGTCGGACGCCCGCGCCGCCAGCGGCAGGCCGGCGGCCGCGCCGGCCGCCAGCATCCAGAGGAATTCCCTTCTCGCCAATCCGCTCAACTTCGACTCCGTTGGGCCCGATCCGCGCCGGGCATGCCCCTGACCTGCCTGCCGCCTGCCATCGACTCCAGCCTACTTGTTGACCGGCGACTCCGGATCGAGCAGTAGCGCCATCACGTCCTTGAGTTGCTCTTCGGTCAGGATGCCGGCCTCGCCGAAACGCGGCATCTGGTTGCACGCCTTGAACGAATGCGGGTTCCAGATGCGCGCCCAGGTGTACTTGACGACGTCGGGCGAATAGCCGCGCAGCCTGCCGTAGTTCTGCAGGCTCGGACCGATATTGCCGAAGGAGACCTCGTGGCTGGCCAGTTGGTGGCAGGCGTAGCAATTGCCGCCGGCGACCGATCCGGCCTTGTCGGTGTACTGGAAGCCCCGCCCGGACTGCGCGACTTTCTCGCCTTTCTTCCAGTCGCCGAGGAACTTGCCGTCGGCCGGGTACTTGACTTCGGCGAGCGCCTTTTTCTGGATACGGTCGGCGACGCTGGCCGGCAGGGCGCGACCCTGGTACTTGGAGCACTCCTGCTGCAGGTCGGACTGCTCGAGTCGATCGAGCTTGGCCTGTCCGCGTTCCTTGAACGAGCTCTTGATCACCGCGGCCACGTCGGCATCGGTGCTCCCGGCGGCGAGCGCGGGCTGCGTGAGCATGAATCCGGCGCCGATCGCGGCGACGCCCAACAGTTTGATCGTCTTGTTCATCTGCCCGCTCCTTAGCGCTTGATCGCCGGGGAATCCATGGGTGCGCCCTTGGCCTTGACGCCCAGGTAAGTGATCAGGTCGATCGACACCTGCGAGCCATAGATCATCTCGGGGAAGCGCTGTTGGCGGAAGCAGTCGTACATGCGCCACTGCATGGTGCGCAAGGCGCCCTGCGATACCCGGTACGCCGGCCAGGTGGTGAACGCGCGCTGCGCGGAGGCCTTCTCGGTGAGGTTCGGCAATTCCTGCAGGCGGATTCGCTGGTTGTCATCGCTGTGGCAGGATGCGCACGCGAAGTCGTACGGACCGGCACGATAGAAGAAGGCCTTCTCGCCGCGCTTGTAGGCGGCGACCTCCTCGGGATGCTTCTGCGGCAGGTTCACCGGGACGCCACGCGACTCCTCGACGACGTATGCCACCAGCGCTTCGAGTTCGGTCTGCGGCTGGCCACCACGCGAGAAGGCCTTGGACGTGAGTGCAACGACGTCACGCGCCTGCAGGGTAGCGATGCAATGCACGATGCGCGTCTCCGCATCCATGACGCGACCGGTGTCGGCGAAGTATCTCGGCAATTCCGCATAGGCGCCGGCCACGACCCCGGGGCCCTTGCCGAGGTCGCACTGCTCGAGCGACGCATTGCGCGGACCTTGCTTCTTCGTCCAGAGCCCTTCGCCCTTGGCGACCGTGAGGTCGGCGGGATTGCCGTCCTGGAGCATCTCCCGATACTGGTCGATCCCTTTCTTGATTTCTTCCGCGGTCTGGGCGAACGCGGCCTGTCCCCATGCCAGGGACAGGGCGCCGCCGACCGCCGCAGCGATCCATCTGCAACGTCGCATCTTGTCGTCTCCCCCAATGTCTGTTGTTACGGCGGCGCAGCCGTGCCGCCGTTCACCACCTGGACGATGCCATCGCCGGGAACTACTTGATCACGGTCTCGTCGGTGCGGGTATCGCCCTTGTTGTCGACCCAGGTGATCGTGATCTTGTCGCCGGCCTTCGCGCCCGGCACGTTGAACTGCATGTAGGGGTTCTTCGCGATAGCAGGGCCCCAGTTCGCCTTCATGACCGGCTTGCCGTTGAGCTCTGCCGTCACCTGGCTGATGTGCCAGGCCGGAATGACGTTGCCGGCCGAATCCTTGCGCTGGCCGGTTTCCATCTCGTGCGCCATCAACACCCGGACGTCTGCCACGTCCCCGTTGAGCTTGGCGCGAATCTTCATTGGATCTGCCATGGTTCCTCTCTGTGGGTCCTGGGTTGTTGCCGGGTTCAGCCGCCGCAGCCGCCGAGGGTGACCTTGATTTCCTTGCGGGCCATGTAGTACTTGCCGTCGGCCTTGACGACGGCGACGACGTCGGAGCTCTGCCCCATCTTGATGCGCATGTTGACCTGCGGCTCGATGCCCACCACGTCGTAGGTGCCGGCGAGCGCGTTGGGGTTCTTCTCGACGAGCAACGCAAGCATCTCGGTGTTGGGCAACTTGCTCCCTACGCCGACCGGCACGACGGCACCGTTCTCGGCGATGTCGGGGGCGTTGATCACCACGTCGGCGGACTCTGTCGCCCCCTCGATGCCGAGGGCCTTGAGGGTATCGGCAACGCCCTTCGTCTTGAACGCGGCCGACACTTCCTGGGCATTGGCCTGTCCAGGTCGCAGCAGGCCGATCGATACCAGCGCGGCATATGCGCTGACCCCCCCGGCTGCTTGCAACGCGGTACGTCTGGTCTGGTTCATGAAGCCTCCTCGATTGTCCGGATGCAGGACCGCGGGGCCTGTGTCCGTGCCGGCCCGACCGGGCCGGCTGATTGAAATATCGTACGGCAAAACCCTGTCATTGCACCGGCGCCACCCCTTTGCTCACTGCCTTGCATCAGGGCGCTCCGTCCAGGATCCATTTTACGATCGCGCCCGCATCGGCGTCGGCAACACCCGCGTTCGGCGGCATCGGTACCGTGCCCCATACACCTTGCGAGCCCTCCTTCACGGCACGAACCAGGCGGTCGGCGGCGCCAGGCGAGCCGGCGTACTTGTTGGCGACCGCCTTGAACGCGGGGCCGACCAGGGCCTGGTCCCGCGTGTGGCAGGAAAAGCAATTGTGCCCCTGCGCGAGTCGGGCCGGCGCACCGGCGACATCGGTCCCTGCCGTTCCGGTTTCGGCGCCTGCCATGCCGGCGCTGGCCGCGGCCAGCGCGAACTCCCGCGCCTGCTCGAGCGTGCCTGGCGGATCACGGGTGGTGTCCGTGCCGCGCACCGGTCCGACCACGCGATTTTGCAGCGCGAGATTGCCGTGCGCATCGCGAGCGAAGGGCGGCATCGCCGAATGCACATCCATTGTCGTGCCGCAGTCGCGCATGCAGGCGTCACCCTGGACGTCCGGCTTGCCGTCGACATCCCACATGGCCCGATGAAAAGTGATGCCGTCGCGATTGGGCAATCGCGCCTGGACTTCGGCCATGTTGCGGTCCGAAAGGACGAAGTCGTCGTCGATGATGCCGCCCATGTTCAGGATGTAGGCCACGACCGCGTAGACCTCGTCGACGGACAGGGACTTCGGCGCGTTCCACGGCATGGCGCGACGGGTGTAGTCCCAGAGCGTCGACAGTCGCGAGAGCCGCATCAGGGTCGTGCGTTGCGGCTCCGAGCCGTCGGCGAGCGCGGCGACACGGCCACGCTCGATGTCGGCATCGCTGGTGCCGCCGACGATCGGAGTGAATATCTCGTTGGATTCGCCAAAAACGCCGTGGCAGGACGCGCATCGTTCGTCCCAGATGTCCATGCCGTCGTCGACCGAGCCCGATCCGGGCGGCAGGCCCTTGAAATCGGCCCGCACGTCGATATCCCAGGCCCGGACTTCATCGGGCGTGGCGACGCGCCCGAGATCGACCCATGGGCCGGCCGACGCCGCCTGGCCGGGTGGGGACGCCAGCGCCGCACCCGATGCCATCACCAACGCGACCGCGAACAGGAACAGTGCGCGGATGCCGGCCGCGGCGGGACGATGGGTCGATCGGCGCGCCATCAGTAGACCTGCACGTTGCCGACCTCGCCCGACGGCAGCAGCCGCCACGACTGGATCGCGTTGTTGTGATAGATCGAGCGGGTTCCCCGCACGGCACGCAACTGGTTGATCTTCGGCTGGACGTGGCCGGTTTCGTCGATCGCCCTGCTCTGGAGAATCGCCGGCGAGCCATCCCAGGTGAAGTCGATATTGAAGCGGGTCAGCGCCTTCGGGAGCACCGGCGACTCGAGCCGCGCCGTGCGCCAGTTGCGGCCGCCGTCGGTCGAGACGTCGACCCGCTTGATCCGCCCACGTCCCGACCAGGCGAGACCGGTGACGTTGTAATAGCCATGGTCGAGCAGGGTCTGTCCGCCCGAGGGCGAGGTGATGACCGACTTGACCTCCTGGATCGAGGTGAACTGGCGCAGCATGCCGTCGGGCATCATGTCGACGTAGTGCAGCACCTCGTCCTTGGTGTCCCAGGGCTGGTCCCCGACTTCGATGCGGCGCAGGTATTTCACCCAGGACACGCCCTGCACGCCGGGAACCACGAGCCGCAGCGGGTAGCCGTTCTCGGGCCGCAGCATCTCGCCGTTCATCGCCCAGGCGACCATGACGTCGTCGAGCGCCGCCTTCATCGAGATCGTGCGGGTCATCGAGGAGCCGTCGGCCCCTTCCGCCAGGACGTAGCGATCATCGCCCGTGCCCGAGCCGACCTCGGCGCCACAGGCATCGAGCAGTGTCGACAACAGCACCCCGGTGTACTCGCAGCACGACAGCATGCCGTGGGTGTACTGCACCGTCGGCACCGCGACGCCGCCCCACTCCATGCCGCTGTTGGCGCCACACTCGATGAAATGGATCCGCGAGGTGGACGGCATGCGCATCAGTTCGTCCATGGTGTAGACGCGCGGCGCCTTGACCAGGCCGTTGATCATCAGTCGATGCTGGCTGGGGTCGATGTCCCACCAGCCCTGGTGATGGCGTTCGAAGTGGAGCCCGTTCGGCGTGATGATCCCGAACAGGCCCTGCAAGGGCGCGAAGCTGACCGAGGCGGCCGACACCCGCGTCAGGCCGGGGCTCTCGCGCCGCTGCAGGTTGCCCTCCCACCGGGATGGCTGGCCGTAGCCTCGCGCCGCGACCGGCTGGCCGAGCCCGGTCGAGTGCGCCGGCAATTCGAGGATCTGTTTTTCGCCAACCGGCTCGGCCGCAGCCGCCCGGCCCGCCACGGCAGCCCCCGCGCCCATCGCGAGCGCCTTGCCCATGAATGCGCGCCGCGCCGTGCCGGCCGCGCGCAGCTGGTCGGCCCGAATGTGGCCTTCGGGCGCCGGCAGGATCCGGCCGGGGGTCGGGGCCTGGTCAGCCATGGGCGAGCGCCTCATGCATCGCTGCACTCGGCCGGGCCGACGCCGTCCCGCAACCGGCGACCATCCTCGGGTTGCCCACTGGCGCCGAACTCACGCGCCAGCGCAATCAGGTCCGACTGCTCGGCAAGGTCGGATTCGAGCCGGCCGGCGATATGGACGCAGACCCCGCGGCAGATGGCGACCAGGGTTTCGTCGCCCACGCCGTAGTAGGTGAAGTTGCCTTCCTTGCGACGGGTCAGCGCACCGGCCCGGTACATGGAGCCGAGGTGCCGCGAGATGTTGGTCTGGGTCGAGCCGGTTTCGGCAACGATCTGCGAAACCGTCTTTTCCTGTTGACAGATGCTGTGCACGATGCGAAGGCGCATCGGCTCGGAGAGCAGCGAGAAGTAGTCCGCGACCGCGCTGAAGACCCGACTGAGGTCGTCCATGTCATCCTCCGGCGGGCGCGGTCCTGCAGTGTGCCCTTTCGGTTCGCGGCCAGGGAGCCCGGCGAACCCGCCTTGTTGATATCGATACCGCCATGTTGGCTGCACTGACGATATGCACGAATGCGCATATAGTCAAGCATTCGCCGCCAAGTAGAATCCGCAACCGTGTCGCGCAGCTTGCCCATCGGCCGCCCAGGCCCCTCGCCGGTTCGCCGGCACATGCTCGCCGGAATCCTGTTCACCGGCGTGGCGGGCATCGGCATCCTCGCCTTCCGCAAGCCGGCGTCAGCGGCCGAGCTTGCTCCCTCCATGCTGGGCGGAGCCGACGAATACGCCCGCGAACGACGCCTCGCGATTGACCGCGGCCAACCCCTGCTGCTGTTCTTCTCGCTGGACGGTTGCGCATTCTGCGAAGCGCTGCGCGCGGACCAGCTACGCCATGCGCACCGTGATCGCGAACGGCTCGGCATTCGGCTGGTCGAGCTGCGTATCGACGACGACCGCCCACTTCCCGGAATCGAGCCCGCGCTATCGCCGCGGCAACTGGCAAGCGCTTTCGACGCCAGGCTTGCGCCGACGCTCCTGTTCATCGACGGCGAACGGGAGCTTGCCGAGCGGCTCGTCGGGTACTCGAGCCCGGATTTCTACGGCGCCTATCTGGATGCGCGCATCGCGCAGGCCCGCGAGGAAGCCGGCAGGTAGCGCCCGCCGGCCCGGACCGCTGAGCCCGCAGGGGGATCGGACGCGGAAGCGTCGATCACCGCCCGTCAGTGGAAGTGCGAGGATCCCGGCTCGACATCGGCCGGCATCTCGGCGTGGACGACCTCGCCGTTCTCGTTGGGGAACAAGGGCGCGCCGCAGTCCTCGCAGTATTCGGACTCGATCGGGTCGGGCCAGAGGCGCTGCTCATTGACGCCGGCATCGCGCAGGACCTCGCGAATCCGTTCGAGTGGCGACGGCTCGTCGTCCTCGGATTCGGCGCCGAACAGCGGCCAGACGATGCCGTGGGCAACCTCTTCGCCATCCGGATCGATTGACAGGCCGATACGGTATTCATCGACCTGGTCGTCGCCGAACGGCGCCACCACCGCCCGGATCTCGCCAGGCTCTATCGCCAGCGCGTGGCTGAGGTAGTGCACCCCCGCGCGAATCGCATTCGGTCGCACCCGCCGGTCGGATTCGCGCAGGTTGATGTGGTAGGCATCGGGCAGGAGGCATTCGAAGCCGCAGCCCGGCAGCAGGGGCTCGATAACGGGCCGCGCCTGGGCGACCCAGTGCTCGAGGCACTGCACCCGGGTTGCATGGTCGTCGCTGTCGAGTTCCTGCCAACGAAAGCACGGCTCACCCAGCGGCACCGCGATGGCGCCGATCAGGAAGCGCGAATCGGCGAGCATGTCGGCTGTCTCGGGCAGGCCCGAGACATCGACGCGGTTCTGGCGATCCGGCAAGGCCGCCTCGCCGAAGCGGCGTGTCATCTTGCGCAACTCGGCGTAGTCGCGGGGCAGCTCGTCGAGACTGTAGAGATGCGGCATGAGGAACAGGCGGGCGGAACGGGCCAGCACATGAGCCTGCAGGTGGGCTGCGATTGCGCCGACGGCGTCCGGGGGCAATGCACCCGACGGGATCCGGAAACGCGTCCAGGCGATCAGGGGCGCCGAGACCAGCAGGATCTGCCAGGGCTCGCCCTCGTGCTCGACGACAATGCTTTCCGCCGATTCCTCGACCGCCTCGACCATCGCACCATAGGCTTCGCCGTCGGTCTGCTGGAGCCGATCGAGGGCGTTGTACAGTGACTGCTGGTGGCCGCTCTCGAGCAGGCGCTCGATTCGTTCGGCGAGCTGGCGCTCCCAGTAGCGGTCTTCGACCCGGCTGCCTGAATTGGCGAGCCCCAGCGCCGACGCCACCAGGCGCTCGGCGTCGGGCGACAGGTGGCTCTTGCGTTCACGGCGCGAACGGGCGATACGGGTTTCTTTCGTTATGGGATCCTGACGCGATCCGCGAAGTGTAGCAATCATTGTCCATCGCTTATCCGGCCCCTATTCGATGACCGAACCGCCCCTGCAAGCGCCCCCCGAAACCGCTCCGCCGCCCGCCTCGCGCGAGGCCCGGCAGGCCGCGCGCCGCCTTCGGGTGCGCCGTCCGATCCACGCTCCTCTCCGCCTGCTGGCCAGCCTGCTGGCCGGGCTCGCGCTGGGCGCCTGTGGCGGGGGCGGTGGTGGCGGCACGCCGCCGCCCACCACCAAACTGGCGCCACCCTCGGCCAGCTTCCTGGTGGACTATCTGTACGACTGGTACTACTGGGTCGGCCGGCTGCCGCCCGCGCCCGCGCCCGGTACCTATGCGGATGCCAACGCGGCGCTCGCCGCGCTCAAGGTCGCCGAAGACCGCTACAGCTACATCGAACCGGCCGCCAGCTACGACGCGTTCTTCGACCAGGGCCGCAGCCTCGGCTTCGGCATCACGTACCAGATCGAAGCCGACGCGCTGGCGCTGCGCCTGGTGCAGTCCCGCTCGCCCGCCCATGCGGCCGGCCTGCGCCGTGGCGACCGGATCGTCGCCATCGACAAGCAGCCGATCGCCGAGCTCCTCGCCGCCAGCACACTCGAGGCGGCCTTCGGCCCGACCGAGGTCGGCGCTGGCCTCGAGTTCACGGTTCGTCGCGGTGGCCAGATCCTTTCGATCGCCGTGGCCAGGGACTGGTACGACCTCACCTATGTCATCGCCCCTGGCATCCACGATGCCGGTGGACGCAGGGTCGGCTACGTGAATTTCTACTCCTTCGGCCGACTCGGCGTCGCGCCCTGGCAGGCGGCGCTCGACCGGCTGCTCCTGCAGGGCGCGCAGGACCTCGTCGTCGACCTGCGCGAGAACGGCGGTGGCCTGGTGGCGGTTGCCGCCGAGGTCGGATCGGCTCTCGGCCAGGACGACCTTGCTGGCCGGGTCATGGGCCGGCTCGAGTTCAATGCGGCGCACACGAACGCGAACCGCAGCTTCGTCTTCAGCAGCGACCCGCGCGCCGGGCGCTTCGAGCGCATCGTCTGGCTCACCGGCCCACGCACCTGCTCCGCGTCGGAGATCCTGATCGCCGGCCTCGAACCCTGGCGCCCCGCGACGCGAATCGGCTCGGCCAGCTGCGGCAAGCCCGTGGGGTTCACTCCGCCGAGCCACGAGGGCTGGGTCTTCTCGGTGGTCAGCTTCAGTACCCGCAATGCGCTGGGCGACGGCGACTACTACAACGGCCTCGCGCCCGACTGCGAGGTGCCCGATGCGGTCGCGGGCGAATTCGGCGCAGCCGACGAACCCCTGCTCGCCGCGGCGCTCGGCTGGCTCGCCGACGGCAGGTGTCCGGCGCCGGCTAGCGCCAAGTCGGTGCACACGATGCCGCGCTTCGACGATTCGCTGCGGGGACTCTCGACCCTGACGGGCCTGCGCTGAGCGCAGGGCGGCCGTCCGGGTTCAGCCAGCGACGGCGCCCGCCGGGTCGGACGATTCGTCCGGCGCAGGCTCGACCTGCAAGACGGTCCAGATGGCCGGCTTGTCCGGCCGTCCCATATCCGCCAACAGCGCTTCGTGGGCGGCGAGTTCTTCGGCACTGGCACGCAACACCAGCAGGGGCGCCGACGGCGGCCAGTCGAGATGGCCGGTCGCCGCGATCGTGCCTTCGTCGCCGAAGATCGCGAGCGACTCCTGCCCCATGGTCATCCGGAGATAGACCTCGGCGAGCAGTTCGGCATCGAGCAGGGCGCCGTGCAGCGTGCGATGCTCGTTCGACACGCCGAAGACACCGCACAACACATCGAGCGAATTGCGCTGGCCCGGCCGCATCTCGCGCGCCATCTCCAAAGTATCGACGACGCCGGCGCAATGCGTTCTGAAGGATCCACGCCCGAGCCGCTTCATCTCGGCATCGAGAAAGCCGATGTCGAAGGGCGCGTTGTGGATCAGGATCTCGGCGCCGGTGACGAACGCGAGCAGGCGATCGAGTACCTCCGCGAACTTCGGCTCGCCGCTCAGGCGTTCCCGGCTCAGGCCGTGGACCTGTTCGGCGCCTGCGTCGATGTCGCGCTCGGGATCGAGATAGGTATGGAATGTCCGGCCGGTCCGGCGGCGGCCCTGGAGCTCGACGAGGCCGATCTCCACGATGCGATGTCCTTCCTCGGGGTACAGGCCGGTGGTTTCGGTGTCGAGGACGATCTGGCGCAGGGTCATGCCGCCGATTCTAGCGCCGCGCGGTGGTCGAGGATCGGCTCGCGATGCCGTCGAGTGAACAGCATGTAGACCGAAGGCACCACGAACAAAGTGAGGATCGTGCCCAGGCTCATTCCGCCCACGACGACCAGCCCGATCTGCTGGCGACTCTCGGCTCCGGCGCCGGTGGCCAGCGCCAGCGGTACCGCGCCGAGCACCATGGCGCCGGTGGTCATCAGGATCGGGCGCAGCCGCAGGCAGGCGGCTTCGACCACCGCTTCGCGGATCGACCTGCCCTGGTCGCGCAACTGGTTGGCGAACTCGACGATCAGGATGCCGTGCTTGGTAATGAGCCCGATCAGGGTGATCAAGCCGATCTTGCTGTAGACGTTGATCGTCCCGCCACCGGCCTCGAGCAGCAACAGGCCCCCGACCATCGACAGGGGCACCGTCGAGATGATGATGAGCGGATCGACGAAGCTCTCGAATTGCGCGGCGAGAACGAGGTAGATGAACAGCAGCGCCAGCACCAGCGTGAGCATCTGCGAGGACGACGACTGGAAGAACTCCCGCGACTGGCCGTCCCAGTCGACCACGAAGCCCTGCGGCAGGAGCCGCTCGGCGGCGCCCTGGGCATAGGCGAGCGCCTCGCCCTGCGATGTGCCCGGTCCCAGGTTGGCGGTGATCGCGAGCGCCCGTCGCTGCGAGAAGTGGTTGAGCTCCTTCGGCCCGACCGTCTCTTCGGCCCGCAACAGCGAAGACAGCGGCAGCAGCATGTCGTCGCGACCGGCGACGAGGATATCGGAGATATCGCCGGGCGAACTGCGCCCGGCCGGATCGAGCTGGACGATCACTTCGAACTGCTCGCCATCCTTGCGGAACCGGGTGACGCGGCGCCCACCGAGCGATGTCTCGAGGACCCTGCCGATGGTTTCCATCGAGACGCCGGCATCCGCGGCCCGGTCGCGATCGATCCACAGGCGCAGCTCCGGCTTGTCGAGTCGCAGGTCGGTGTCGATGCCCTGCAGCCCCGGCCAGGCCCGCAGGTCGGCTAGCAGCGGCTCGGCGCCGGCCTGCAAGGTCTCGTAGGTGTCGGAAGTGATCACCACCATGCTGAACGGCCGCGACCGATAGGGCTGGCCGAGCGACGGCGGCGCGAGCGCATAGGCGTTCACGCCCGGAATGGCGAGCAGTTCGGGCAGCAGTTCGGCGAGCATTTCCGGCACCTTGCGCTCGCGATCGTCCCAGTCGGCCATGCGAAACGACGCGACGCCGCGCTCGACCGTCGGATTGCCCGCCACCACGAAGAGCCGGTCGACCTCGGGAATCTTGCTGGCAATGCGCTCGATGCGCTGGGCATACTCGCTGGTGTACTGGATCGAAGAGCCTTCGGGCGCGGTGAAGGTCGCGAGCATCACCCCGCGATCCTCGGTCGGCGCAAGCTCGGACTTCATGTTGGTCCACAACAGGGCGGTGGCGATGAAGCAGCCGACGACGCCGAGCGCGACCAGCCAGCGCACCGCGAGCACCGCGGACAGCGCCTTGCGGTACCCGGCGGTGACCCGCCGCAGAACGGACTCGATGATGCGCGAGAGCAGCCCCGGCCGTTCCTCGTGGCGCAACAGGCGCGAGCACATCATCGGGGTCAGGGTCAGGGCGATGAAGCCCGACACCAGCACCGCACCGGCCAGGGTCAGGGCGAACTCGATCAGCAGGCGGCCGGTGCGTCCCGGGGTAAACGCCTGCGGCGCATATACGGCCGCCAGCGTGAGGGTCATGGCGATCACCGCGAAGGCGACCTCCGAGATGCCCTTGTGGGCCGCGACCACCGGCTTCATGCCTTCCTCGATATGCCGGTGGACGTTCTCGAGCACCACGATCGCGTCGTCGACCACCAGGCCGATGGCCAGCACCAGGGCGAGCAGGGTCAGGGTGTTGATCGAAAAGCCCGCGATGAGCATCAGGGCGAAGGTCGTGACCAGGGCGATCGGTATCGTCACGAGCGGGATGATCGAGGCGCGGACGGTGCCGAGGAACAGGAAGATGACGATCGCGACCAGGATCGCCGCCTCGCCGATGGTGACGAACACCGCCTCGATGGATCGCTCGATGAAGAGGGAGGAGTCGTGCGATATGGTGAGCTTGAGCCCTTCGGGCAGGTCGCGCTCGATGTTCGGGATCTGCTCGCGCAGCGCGGCGGTCAGGACCAGCGGATTCGCCGTGGCCTGCTTGATGATCCCCATGGCGACCGTGTTCTGGCCATTGAAGCGCACCACCGTGCGCTCGTTCTCCGGTCCGATCTCGACCCGCGCCACGTCGCGCAGCCGCACCGGGTAGCCCAGCTCGGTCTTGAGCACCATGTTCTCGAAGTCGGCGACCGTGCGCAGGTCGGTGCGCGAAACCACGTTGAACTCGCGCATCTCGCTCTCGATGCGCCCGGCCGGGACCTCGATGTTCTGGGAACGCAGCGCCTGCTCGACGTCGAGCGGAGTCAGGCCGAAGGCGCCGAGCTGGTTCTTGTCGAGCCAGATGCGCATCGCGTACTTGCGCTCGCCGTAGATGCGCACGTCGGCCGCGCCGGGCAAGGTCTGCAGGCGTGGCTTGACGAGGCGGTTGGCGATGTCGGAGACCTCGAGCGACGACATGTTCTCGCTCGAGAATGCCATCCAGACCACCGGATTGGCATCGGCCTCGACCTTGGCGACGACCGGCTCGATGACATCGTCGGGCAGCTTCTGGCGCGCGCGGGCGACGCGGTCGCGGACATCGGCGGCAGCGCCGTCGGGGTCGCGCTCGAGCCGGAAGCGGACCGTGATCTGGCTGAGCTCGGCCCGGGAGATCGAGGTCAGGACGTCGACCCCCTCGATGCCGGCGATCGAGTCCTCGAGCGGCTTGCTGACCTGCGACTCGATGATCTCGGCCGACGCGCCGAGGTACTCGGTACGGACCGTGACCACCGGCTCGTCGATCTGGGGATACTCGCGGACCTGCAGGCGCTCGAAGCTCACCGCCCCGACCAGCATCATGATGACCGCCAGCACGGTCGCGAACACCGGGCGCTGGATACAGGTATGGGACAGTCGCATCGAACGCCCCGCCGGACTCAGCGGGCCAGTGCCGCGGGCGCCGGCGCAGGTACGATCGGGTTGATTCGCGGCCGCTCGCCGCGCAGCTTGAGGTGGCCAGCCACCACGACGCGATCGCCGGCGGCCAGGCCCGAGAGGACCTCGACCACGCCGGCGGTACGGCGACCGGTCCGGACCACGACGCGGCGGGCGTGCTCGCCATCGACCAGGAAGACGTGGGATTCATCGGCGCCGACGACCAGCGCCTCTTCGGGGATCACCACCGCATTGGGCGACTCGCCGGTGACGAGCCGTGCTCGCGCGAACATGCCGGTGCGCAGCTTGGTGTCGTTGGTCTCGAGCCGACCGCGCACGAGCAGCGCGCGACCACTGGCATCGACCTGGGCGTCGATCGCGACCAGGCGGGCGCGCAGGCTGGCTGCCGGATAGGCATCGAGGGTGAGCAGGATCGCCTGGCCGGGCTCGATGGCGCCGAGGAAACGCTCGGGCAGGCGCAGGTCGACCTGCATCGACGAGAGGTCTTCGAGCAGGACGAGGTCGGCGCCCACGTCGACGTAGTCGCCCACGCTGACCTTGCGCAGGCCCAGCACGCCGTCGAAAGGCGCCTTGAGCCGGGTCTTGCCCATGCGGGCCTGGGCGACCTTGAGCTTGGCCTCGAGTACCCGCATGGAGGATTCCGCCTCGTCGAGCGAACGGGCGCTGACGAAGCGCTGGTTCGCGAGTTCGCGGGTGCGCCGGACATTGGAACGGGCAAGGTCGAGTTCGGCCCGCGCCTGCTCGACTTCGGCGCCAATCACGGTGGCGTCGAGCTCGAAAAGCATGTCGCCGGCGCGTACCGCCTGGCCGTCACGGAAATGGATCTTGTCGATGCGCCCGGCGATCTCGGGCCTGAGCATGACCGAGTCGACCGCGCGCAATGTGCCGACCGCCGATATCTCCTCGCGGATGAGGCGATGGCGCGCCGGGGCGATCTCGACGTCGACCGCGGCGTCGAGCGGGGCGATCGAGGACGACTGCTGCGCCGGCGCGCGAGCGCTCGACTGCGCCCAGGGCCGCGCCGATGCCAGCAAGGCCGCGCCTGCGACGACGACCAGCGCGGCGATGGGGATCCAGCGCGAACGAGGGTGGCTTTTCATGGATGAACGGCTTGAAAAATCCACCGTAGCATAGCTTTTCGCCGAAACTGGCGACACGATGGATTTCCCCGATCAACGGCGGGATCGCTCCCCGTCATCGGGCTTCGACCGCCCGCCCCGCCTCGGCTTGCGCGCGCCTGCTTCCGCCCGATCCGGGCGTCCCGATCAGGCAAATCGCTCCGCGAGCCAGGCGCCGATCGCCGTGATCTCCTCCACGCAGACTTCGTGACCCATCGGGTAGTCGTGCCAGGCGAGCGGATAGCCGGCGGCGAGCAGCGCATCGCGCGAGCGCATTGCCCGCTCGGCGGCGATCATCTCGTCGTGGTGGCCGTGCGCCATGAAGATCGGCACGGCGCGATTCGCCGCGGACGCCTCGTCGGCCAGGGAATCGGCCAGCGGGAGGAAGGTCGACAGGGCGAGGATTCCCGCCAGCGGCCGCGGCTGCCGCAAGCCCGCATGCAGGGCGATCGCGCCGCCTTGGGAAAACCCGGCCAGCACGATACGCGACGAGTCGATGCCACGCGCGATCTCGCGTTCGACCAGGGCATCGAGGCTGCCTCCGGCGGCCCGGATCCCGGCCTCGTCGATGTTGCGGCCCCCGAAATCACGGATGTCGAACCAGGCCCGCATGGGCATGCCGCCATTGATCGTGACCGGGCGCACCGGCGCGTTCGGGAAGACGAAGCGAACCCCCGGACCGGCGTCGAGCCCGAGCATCGGGACGATCGGCACGAAATCGTTGGCATCGGCGCCCAGGCCATGCAGCCAGATGACCGCCGCCCCCGGTGTTCCGCCCACCTCGAGTTCCACGGTGTCGAATTCGTCGGCCATGTCAGGCCCTCCTTCAGGTACTCGCTGCCGCCCGGGCCTCTTCGACCCCGCGGTTCGCCAGGGCATCGGCCGCCTCGTTGCCGGGATGCCCGGAATGGCCCCGGACCCAACGCCACTGGATCCGGTGACGGCCCTGGAGTTCGTCGAGTTCGGCCCAGAGGTCGGCGTTCTTGACCGGCTTGCGGTCGGCGGTCTTCCAGCCACGCGCCTTCCAGCCACGCATCCATTCGGTGATGCCCTTCTGGACGTATTGCGAATCGGTGTGGATGACGAGTTCGCTCGGCCCGCGCAAGGCCTCCAGCGCCCGGATGACCGCGAGCAGTTCCATCCGGTTGTTGGTCGTGTGGGCCTCGCCCCCGAACAACTCCTTGCGGTGCCCGCCGCTCACCATCAGGGCGCCCCAGCCGCCCACGCCCGGATTGCCCTTGCACGCGCCGTCGGTATAGATGTCGATAAGCGCCATGGTCTCCAGAGGCTTGCCAGCGCAGAAGGTTTTGGTTATGAAGTGGAAATTGACTTGTTACGGACCGATCGCTACGGACCGATTCTAGCCGACCGCAGGGAGGAGCCTCTTGCTGGAGAAGCAACTTTCCAAATACCTCGGCCAGTTGCGCGAGCGTCGCCAGATCCCGCTACGCATCCGGCTCTGGAACGGCACTCCGGTCGACCTCGGCGAGGAACCCAAGGTCACCGTGTCCTTGCGCGACATGGCGGCGGCGCGGCGCCTGATCAATCCCAGCCTTGATTCGCTCGGCACCGCCTTCGTCGAGGGCGAGATCGACATCGAGGGCAATATCCGGGACGTCATCGAGGTGGCGACGGCCCTGGCCGATGATGCGGACGATCGCCGGGGGCTCGGGACACTGCCCGACTGGCTCGCAAAGCACACCCGCAGCACCGACAAGAAGGCGATCGAGTACCACTACGACGTCTCCAACGAGTTCTATTCCCGCTGGCTCGATCCGGCCATGGTCTATTCCTGCGCCTATTTCGCGCGCGGCGACGAGCCCCTCGCCGAAGCCCAGCGGGCCAAGCTCGACCATGTCTGTCGCAAGCTGCGGCTGCAGCCGGGCATGAAGCTGCTCGACATCGGCTGCGGCTGGGGCGCCATGGCGATCCACGCGGCCCGGCACTATGGCGCCCAGGTGCTGGGCGTGACCCTGTCGAAGAACCAGTTCGAACTCGCCCGGGTGCGGGTGCTCGAGGCCGGCCTGCAGGATGCGGTCGAGATCCGGTTGACCGACTACCGGGACATCCCCGGGTCCGAGGTCTACGACCGGATCAGTTCCATCGGCATGCTGGAGCATGTCGGCCTCGGCAACCTGCCCGAGTACTTCCGGATCGTCCATCGCCTGCTCAAGCCGGGCGGCCTGACCCTGCAGCACGGCATCACCTCGGCCGATGTCGACGACCGCAGCGTCGGCCTCGGCGCAGGGGACTTCATCGCCAAGTATGTCTTTCCCGACGGGGAACTGCCCCATGTCTCGAGGGCCATCGCCGACATCTCGCGCGCTGGCCTGGAGGTCGCCGATGCGGAATCGTTGCGACGCCACTACGCGCGGACCCTCGGCTTCTGGTCGGAAGCGCTCGAGGCGCAGTTGCCGGCGCTCACCGAACTGGCGGGCGACCGTCGAATGCGCATCTGGCGCGTCTATCTTGCCGGCTGCGCCCACGCCTTCGCCCAAGGCTGGGTCAACATCTACCAGTTGCTGGCGGCCCGGCCGAGGTCCGGCCCCGACGGTCTCGAAATCGACCTGCCGATGTCCCGGGCGGACCTCTACGGCGACTGATCGTCCGGTCGGCGCCGCGGGATGGTGGAGACCTCGCGCGGCCTGAACTGCGGCGACGCGACCGGCACCGCCCGGGCGGCGCGGCGCTGCGCCTTCCAGGCCGGCCCGACGAGCCGCATTGCCCGCACCCGCTTGACCGCGCTGATGCTGTAGAGCGCACCGCAGATCGGCCACCAGCGATCGCCCGCCGCTTCCATGAAGCGGGTCCGCTCCAGCCAGCGATCGCTGCGGCATGGCGGGCGGTAGCAGCCATAGCGGCCGCGTTCGAACTCGAAGCTGAGCAGCTTGAACCAGTCGCGTAGTCGCGGCAGTGCGATCATCTGGCTCTCGCGCGGCAGGAAGGGCCGCCGCAGGCGAGTGGGAACCGCGCCGCGGATTCCCCACAGGCTGATCGGATTGAAACCGGTGACCACTACCCGGCCTTCGGGGCGCAGGACCCGGTCGACCTCCCGCAGGAGCTGGTGGGGATCGTTCGAGAACTCCAGCACATGCGGCAGCGTGACCAGGTCCACCGACTGGTTCCGGAACGGCAGTTCGCCGTTGTCCTCGAGCAGCAGCGACGGCGTCACCACGACCCCGCTGGCCGCGGCATCGGCACGGCTGAGTCCATAGAGGCGGCTCGGCATGCGGTTGTTGCGCAAGGTATCGAGCTCGGGCAAGGCGAGTTGCAGCGCAACATAGCCGAACAGGTCGGCCACCGCCCGGTCGTAGCAGGCCTGCTCCCAGGCCAGCACGTAGCGCCCAGCGGGCGCGGCCAGCCATTCGTGCCAGGCTTGCAGTCCTATAATGGATGCTCCTGTCTCGCCATCGGAGGCTTCGTTCGCGCTCATGTCCAGATCGTCCGAATCCTTTCGCTTCGTGCCCGCCCCGCACCCGAGAATCCGGCCGGTGCCGGCGTTTCGCGACAACTACCTGTGGCTGGTGGTCGATGCAACGGGGACCCGGGCGGCGGTCGTCGATCCGGGCGATGCCAGCGCGATCGACCGGGCGCTCGCCGCTGCATCCCTGTCCCTCGATGCGATTCTACTCACCCATCACCATGCCGATCACACTGGCGGGGTCGCCGCCCTGGTTGCCCGCTGGAACTGCCCGGTCCACGGCCCGCGCGCCGAACCGATCGACGGCATCGACCACTCCCTCGATGACGGCGACCGCCTCGAATTGCCCGCCTTCGACATCGATTTCGAGGTGATTGCCGTCCCGGGCCATACCCGGGGCCACATCGCGTACTACGGCAAGCAACTGGGGCCGGAAGACCCGCGCGGGGTGCTGTTCTGTGGCGACACCCTGTTCGCCGCCGGTTGCGGCCGGCTCTTCGAAGGCACCCCGGCGCAGATGCACCACTCGCTCGGCCGGCTCGCGGCGCTGCCGTCCGACACCCTGGTGTACTGCGCCCACGAGTACACCCTCGCCAACCTCGCCTTCGCGAGCGCGGCCGAGCCGGGCTCGAGCGCGCTCGCCGCCCGGCTGGCCGAAGCCCGCGCGCTTCGCGAGCGCGATATTCCGACGGTGCCCTCCGCAATCGGGATCGAACGCGAGACCAATCCCTTCCTGCGTACCGCCAATCCGGCGATCATCGCCAGGCTCGCCGAACGCGGCATCGGCGCCGAGGCCGCTCCCGAAGAGCGCTTCGCTGCGCTGCGCGCCTGGAAGGACGAGTTCTAGGCCGGCAACGCCGCGCCCGACGGGCGGAATCTGCCGCCGATCGCCCTCGTGTCCGCTTGACCCTCGAATTGCGATTGCATACGATCTTGCCGGCCGACACGCGCGTTGCCGGCGCGTGCCGCGACCGGGTTTGGAATCATCCGGACGCTCGCCGACCCGCCTGATGATCCCGGAAGACGCCGTTGCCAAGTCGCTGCCCTCCCCCTGTTCCCGAGAGCCGGCCCGCCGCTCATCCCGTTGCCGCATCCGCAGGCATGGCATCCGGATCGCTCGCGCGCATGGCCCGCCTGGCGCGCCTCCCGCTTGCCTGCGCCCTGCTGGCGCTCGGCGCCTGCGGCACGATCGCGCCGCAGGGAAGCGGTGCCGATGCCCCTGTGCTCAGCCGCTCGACCGGCGGCGCCGATGACCCCGTGCAGACCAGTGCCGCCGCCACACTGGCCGACGCGGCCGCCGGAGCCACGCTGCCCGAGGGCACTCTCCCGGAAAATGCGCTGGCCGACGCCGGCACCACGATCGCCGGCGGCGCGGATACCGTTCACGTCGAGGAAGCCAATGCGCTCGAACCCGTAGGCAATCTCTGGGACCGGATCCGCGCCGGCTTCGCGATGCCGGAACTCGATTCCAGCCTCGTTGCCGCCCATGAGCGCAAGCTGCTGGCCCATCCCGACTACCTCGAGCGAATGATCGAGCGCAGCCGGCCTTACCTCTTCCACATCGTCGACGAGGTCGAGAAGCGCGGCCTGCCCACCGAACTCGCCCTGCTGCCCTTCATCGAAAGCGCGATGAACCCGGGCGCGACCTCGCATGCCAAGGCCGCCGGCCTCTGGCAGTTCATCCCCTCGACCGGCCGGGCATACGATCTCAAGCAGAACTGGTGGGTCGACAATCGGCGTGACGTCGTCCAGTCGACGCGCGCCGCCCTCGACTACCTCGAGTACATCCACGGGCTCAACGACAAGGACTGGTTCCTCGCGCTGGCCTCGTACAACTGGGGCGAAGGCGCCGTTGCCCGCGCGCGCAAGGCGAATCGCCGCAAAGGCAAGGCCGACGACTACGTGCACCTGCGCATGCCTCGCGAGACGCGGCACTACGTACCCAAGCTGATCGCGCTCAGGAACATCGTGGCGCGGGCCGAGGCGCTCTCGCTGCCGCTCGCCTACCTGCCCGACAAGCCCTACTTCGTCACGATCGACAAGCTGCGGCCGATGGATCTCGAGCTCGCCGCCCGCTTCGCGCGGATGAGCGTCAAGGAGTTCGTCAACCTCAACCCGGCCCACCACCGCCCGGTCATTTCGGCCAGCCGCAACCACGGCATCATCCTGCCGGCCGACCGGCTCGCCGGCTTCGTGGATGCCGTCAAGGCGCACGAGGCGCGCGACGGCATCTTCGCGAGCTGGCAGCCCTACACGCTCCAGAAGGGCGATACCCTGAGCGGCGTGGCGGTGAAGTTCTCGGCCACGGTCGAGCAACTGCGCAAGGCCAACGGGCTGCGGCCCGACTCGAAGCTGCTCGCCGGCAGCCAGATCCTCACGCCCCACGAGAAGGTGCTCGACGAAACCCGGATCGAGAGCTTCGCCGGGGCCAGGCTCGTCGAGCGGGTCGAGACGCCCGCGCGCTA
>Ga0079224_100002542_pt1 | contig 22262 bp, 23 predicted proteins | sample Stecom2015_FD_80414 | JGI IMG/M metagenome (GOLD analysis project Ga0079224, IMG submission 80414) | Agricultural soil microbial communities from Utah to study Nitrogen management - Steer compost 2015 | ecosystem: Environmental > Terrestrial > Soil > Agricultural land | place: USA: Utah...
AGGGTGAAATGGTATCATATGCATAAAAAAGACGACTTTTAATTCAAAAAATGAATTTTAGTCGTCTTTTTTGATTTATCAATTTAATCACCTATAAAAAACGTAAGTTTTTCAGCTGCCTCCGTTAGTATCAGCTCATTTTTTTTGTGATCAATCTGATTGAAAATGCTCAACTACTGTAATCGTGCGTCTTGAGTTTATCGCTACTACAAGGCCTACAAAGGTTAAAAGTACAAGACCTGCATATACTTCTCTGGAATTGATATCTGTATAAGTCTCTTCTTAGTTTCCAGCTGCTGCTCTTGGGAACAGAATATTATTTTCTAGATGTATATGCTCAAATAAATCTGATTCAAGCGCTTCAAGCCGCTGATAGACTAGACGGTATGTGCCACAAGCTCCAACTGGTGGTTGGAAATCATTTGTGATATCACGTATTTCTTTAATTAATCTTCCAGATTCGTCATGATCATCTTCTAGATCTTCTACATGTTTTTTCACGAGTTCATGATTTTCTGGAGTAGGTTCATTTTCAAATTTAAGAATTAGAGGGAATGAGTCTGCTTCCTCTTTAATTGTATGCTGCTCAAGTTCCACCTTTAACTGATTAAATAATGAATGAACTTTCGCTAGATGTGGGTGATTACCTCCATGTACTCGTAATACTTTTGTTACATATGGGCTGAGTTGTGGAAGTTCTTCATTTAAATAACGATGGTGTTTATTGATAATATGGTCAATTAATTCAGAATAACTTGCAGCTTTCCAATCCACTGTTCTCTCATTTAATTCTTTCGTTTCTTGATAAAGAGTGTTTAATTTTGTCAAAACGTCATCTTTTGAAAGATTTCTTTCTTCAATAGCATCTATTAGTGGGCGATTACCACCACAGCAAAAGTCAATTCGAAGCTTCTTGAATAAGTCTCCAGCCTTCGGAAACTCTGTTACAATTTCTCCGATAATATGTTGTTCAGTAAAAGTTTGTACCATTTTATGACCTCCTAAATTTTTCATTACCATTAGCATAGCGTTTTAATAGGATGTATGAGGTGATGCGTATCACACTCGAAAGAAAACATGTAGAAATATAGGAGTTTGTGATGAATATCACAGGTTTAAATGGCTCTTGTTTGGTACGATAAAGCCAAATATTGATTGTTGCAAGGAGATGTCATCAATGTTTGTTCGTAGACAATATATGAACAGTCTAGTGAAAGAAAATGAACGACTAAAAACAGAAATAAAAGAATTAATAGCGGAAAGAGAACAACAGAGAGAAACTACAACGGTGTTTTTTAAAAACTTTTACGAGGAACTTGTAGCAACAATCGAACAACATGAGCATGTTAATGGTCGACATCATGTTCTAGGTGATTTGGTTGCCAAATTAAAATCAAAGTTTGACAGGGTTGAAGAGTTAAGTCAGTTATCTTTTAACAACTCTACAAAATTATATAAAAATGGTAAAGCATTACTTTCAGAAGCAGAGGATATGGTTGAAAAAGCAAAAGATGGAAAACGCCAAGTGTTAGAAGTTGAATCCATTATGAAACAACTCGGTAGTCAATTAAATGATACATCTGAAAAAATGAACCATCTTAATAGCCGTTCTAAGGAAATTGAAAACATTGTCCAGGTTATTAAAGAAATTGCGGACCAAACCAATTTACTGGCACTAAATGCTTCTATTGAAGCAGCTAGGGCCGGTGAGCAGGGAAAAGGATTTTCAGTAGTTGCTGCAGAAGTAAGAAAATTAGCTGAGAGTACAGCATCTAGCACGGATCATATTAGTTCACTCACGAAAACGATTCAAAAAGAGATTGACGGATCCTTACAATCTACTACAAATAGTACAATCCTTGTTCAATCAGGAGTGGAGGTAAGTACATCTACGACGGAAAAAATTAATTCTATTATGACGATTGTTGAAGCTGTACAGAAGGAAGTACATTTTGTTCTTGATACCATTGATGAGCAAAAGAGGTATTCACAGGATGTCATGCACGAAATTTCCCATACAAAACATATATTTGATAGTGCGAATGATTTAATTGTTAGGCATATCAATGACGCAAAAGTTGTGGATGATAAACTTGAAGAAGGAATGATTCAACTTAATGAAATCACTGCAAGAAAGTAGTGGTTTTTGATTAAATATACTACAATAGGAAAAAAGAGTAAAAGTAAACTAGCAAAAAGAAGGATGAATAGGACCAAGTATTTTTTAGTCGAATGAACTCCGAGGGCTAGATTGTTGGAGTTCATACGAAAAACTCTCGTGAAGCTAATTAATTTTGAAATTCGATGTGTCCCTGTTCACCAGACTTTTTGAAAAAAATTAAAAGTGAGTGAAATAGATGATTGAAAGACGAACACCAATACCAGTTCCAGAAGCAGTATCACGAGTCATGGAATATGCAGGTGAAGCTAAGAGTGAAGTCGTGCCAATTGAAAATTGCTATGGCCGATATTTAGCGGAAGACTTAGTGGCCGATCATGATGTTCCTCATTTTGATCGATCCCCATATGATGGGTTTGCTATTCGAGCAATCGATTCAACAAATGGAGGGCAGGACAATCCTGTTGAATTTGAGGTAATTGATGAAATCGGAGCGGGGTCTGTTACAACGAAGAAGGTAGGTGCTTTTCAAGCAGTTCGAATCATGACTGGTGCGCAAATGCCTGTAGAATGTGATGCAGTTGTCATGCTTGAATTAACGAATGAATATGAGCGTGATGGTAAAAAGTATATGTCCATAAAAAGAGCATTTCAACCAGGAGACAATGTTTCGTTTCAAGGAGAAGATACAAAAAAAGGTACCATTTTAGTTGAAAAAGGAACATTCATCAACCCAGGTGTAAAAGCTCTTTTAGCAACATTTGGTTACCATGAAGTAAAAGTTGCCAAAAAACCAGTCATTGGGATTTGGGCTACTGGTTCAGAGTTACTTGATGTCAATGAAAAACTTGTGCCTGGGAAAATTCGTAACAGTAATGCTTATATGATAAGTGCACAAATTGAAAGGGTAGGGGCGGAGCCAAAATATTTCGGAAAATTACCTGATGAATTTGAACTTTGCTACGAAGCCATTGAGAAAACTTTAGATGAAGTAGATATGTTAATTACGACAGGTGGAGTATCGGTTGGGGATTTTGATTATCTTCCAGCGATTTATGAAAAATTAGATGCGAGCGTTTTATTTAATAAAATTGCGATGAGACCTGGTAGTGTGACGACCGTTGCACAGTTAAATGGCAAGTTGATGTTTGGATTATCAGGAAATCCTTCAGCTTGTTATGTTGGGTTCGAGTTATTTGTTAGACCCGTAGTCAGGACAAGATTTTTCTCGAAAAATCCATATTTATTAAAAATGAAAGCAATACTAGATGCTGATTTTCCAAAACCAAATCCATTTACAAGATTTGTTAGAAGTAAAATCAGTTTTTCTGAAGGCAATATTGTCGTTACACCAAGTGGTCTTGATAAATCAAATGTTGTTACCTCGCTGGCTGGGGCTAATGCATTCATGGTTTTACCTGGAGGAACACGTGGATTTGGAAAAGGGGACGAAGTAGATGTTTTATATCTAGATGACCAGGAAGGAAGTATGTGGCCTTGGAAATAAGGTTTCCGCTTCTTCAAATTGTTGGGTATCAAAATAGTGGGAAAACAACTTTAGTTGAAAAAATTGTAAAAAAAGGAACCGAACAAGGGATAAAAATTGCTACGATTAAACATCATGGACATCAAAAAAGTTTAGAAAACCTTCATCAAGAAAAAGATTCTGCTCGTCATTTTAAGGCTGGTGCATCTGCTACGATCGTCGAAGGTGGAGGAAGTCTCCAGCTTGAAGCAAAGACCACAGGATGGACGCTAGAGAAGCTAATCCAGCTTTACGCTTTTTTTGAAAATGATATGATTTTAATTGAAGGCTTTAAAACAGCAGATTACCCAAAGATTGTTCTAATTAAAAATGAAAATGATATCGAGTTGCTAAATACATTAACAAATATCATGGCAGTGATATCCTGGATTCCAATTCAAACTAACTTCCGAGTTTTTCATATAAACGAGGAAGAAAAATATTTACACTGGATTTTTAATAGTGAGGTAGATAATGAATAATAATCGTTTATTTCGGATAACAAAGGAACCGATTAATGTTGAAGAAGTTATGAAGAAGGTTATAAGACGTGAGGCAGGAGCTGTAACAACATTTGTCGGTACAGTGCGCGAATTCACCAGAGGGAAACGAACCCTTTATTTAAAATATGATGCATATATCCCAATGGCAGAAAAAAAACTTGCACAAATTGGTGCAGAAATTTCAGAGAAATGGCCTGAAGCAAAGACTGCGATTACCCATAGGATTGGCGAGTTGGATATATCAGAAGCAGCTGTTGTCATCGCAGTCTCCACACCACATCGCAAGGATTCCTATGCGGCCAACGAGTATGCCATTGAAAGGATAAAGCAAATCGTCCCTATTTGGAAAAAAGAGCATTGGGAAGACGGCGAAATGTGGATTGGGGATCAATTAGAAACGAAACATTATCCAACAGGTCGACCTGAAGAGGAGGATTTGTAATGATTAAGGTTTTATTTTTTGCCCATTTACAGGAAATGGCGGGGACAGACAGTATCACTCTACATGTAGATGAAATAACCATCTCAAAACTGAAACAAACTCTTATTAATGAACATGATATAAATAACCTTGAACAGATTATGTTTGCTATTAACGAGGAATATGCAGTTGATGAGGACCTTGTCAAAGCAGGAGATACAGTAGCATTAATTCCACCAGTAAGTGGGGGTTAATTTGAACTCAACCACTTTCTGGTGGTTTTTTTACATCATTCCAGAGAGTCTATCTAAGATCAAGCCGGTTTTACAAGGTGGGGAAAGTACACACCTTTTGTCTGTTATCTTTTCCTTGTCAGGCAATAAGACTAGTGCAGGATTTGGAAAGCTTGAAGTGTTTTACATAACCAAAGAAAATGAAACGTATTTTCGCGTCGAAATTTCATTGAAGATTGCCACAGCATGTGGCTGAAAGTGGTGGAAGATACGATTTTTGAGATTCTCTTTTGGATTTTGCATAAAAAAACAGAAAAATTTATAAAAATACAATTGCTTTTATTTTTATACGGACTTATAATGATACTTATTATTTCAATATTTACGAAAACAATGAGGTGGATAAATTGAAAGCGGCAATTATAGGGGTTACTGGCTATGGCGGAATTGAGTTACTGAGATTATTAACAAATCATCCAACAATAGACGTGCACTCAATTCACACTTCGTCACAGACAAGGATGAGGCTTTCAGAGGTCTACCCCCATGTTACAAATCTAGTAAAACATTCATTAGAAGAAATAGATATTCCAAAGATAGCAAACGAAGTGGACGTTGTTTTTCTCTCAACACCATCAGGAGTTTCCACTACGATTGTACCTGAATTATTAAAAGAAGATGTGAAGATCATTGATCTCTCTGGAGATTATCGTTTAAAGAATCCAATTTTATATGAACAATGGTATAAAAAGCCAGCTGCTTTACAGGACGAATTAAACAAAGCTACATATGGCTTAGCTGAATGGAATAAGGAAGAAATTAAGAATAGTAGCTTCATATCTAATCCAGGTTGTTACCCAACTGCAACTCTACTTGGGTTAGCACCTTTAATAAAGAATAAATTAATTGATGAAAAATCAATTGTAATAGATGCAAAATCTGGTATTTCGGGGGCTGGTAAAAGCCCTTCAAGAACAACTCATTTTGCTGAAAGTAATGATAATTTTTCAATCTATAAAGTCAATCAGCATCAACATATTCCCGAGATTGAACAAGTCATTCAAGGCTGGGATGAATCAGTGCCATATGTTACATTTAGTACACATCTAGTGCCTATGACAAGAGGAATCATGTCAACGATGTATATTAATAGTGCAGTAGACTCACTTACATTGGATCAACTTCATGAATTATATAAGGAAAGTTATCAGGATTCTCCGTTTGTGAGAATTCGAGAAAAAGGAACCTTCCCTGCCACAAAAGAGGTATATGGAACGAATTATTGTGATATTGGCCTTGCATTTGATGAGAGAACGAAACGAATTACTGTTGTTTCCGTTATCGACAACTTGGTCAAAGGTGCTGCAGGGCAAGCCATTCAAAATGCAAATATTATGTTTGGTCTAGAAGAAAATACGGGATTACACTATGTACCGTTATTCCCATAGGCTATTAACTTAAATGAGGATAACCCTGACTGAACAAGTACTTAGAGCGTTTATCACGTCTGGGTAGCAAGTTATGTGACTCACCTATTGTTTTTAGGGACCTGACAAACCTGGGCGTAAATTAGCCAAAGCGCATTTGATTAGAAAAGGAGTGACTTTGCATGATAGATACGAAGGAAATTCAAGTATTAAAAATAGATGACGGATCCGTTGTGACTCCAAAAGGATTTAAGTCAGCGGGAATTCATGCTGGATTACGTTATTCAAAGAAGGATTTGGGAGCAATTGTGTGCGATGTACCGGCTAGCTGTGCAGCCGTTTATACGCAAAGTCATTTTCAAGCGCCTCCCCTAAAAGTGACAAAAGAAAGTATAGCTGTAGAAAATAAACTTCAAGCTGTCGTAATTAATAGTGCATGTGCGAATGCATGTACAGGTGAACAAGGATTATTGGATGCCTATGAAATGAGAGCTGAATCAGCATCTCACTTTGGGATTGAAGAACATTTAGTGGCAGTGGCTTCAACAGGGGTAATCGGTGAACTATTGCAAATGGATAAAATTAAAGCAGGTATTAAACAATTAAATCCTGCCAATACAGCTGAAGCAGCTGAAGACTTCCAAACAGCCATTTTAACAACAGATTTAGTTATGAAAAAAGCATGCTATCAAACAACAATCGATGGAAAAACGATTACAATTGGTGGAGCGGCTAAAGGATCTGGGATGATTCATCCAAATATGGCAACGATGCTTGGGTTTGTCACCACAGATGCAAATATTGATTCACATTCCCTTCAATCTGCTATGAAAGCTGTAACGGATGTAACATTTAACCAAATCACGGTGGATGGTGAAACTTCTACAAATGATATGGTATTGGTAATGGCAAGCGGTATGGCGGAAAATAGTAAACTTACACCAGAACATCCTGAATGGGAGAGTTTTGTCTTGGCTCTTCAATCAACATTCGAGGATCTTGCAAAACAAATTGCAAGAGATGGTGAAGGAGCTACAAAATTAGTAGAAGTAAATGTAACAGGTGCGTTATCAGATGTAGATGCACGTATTATCGCTAAAAAAATTGTTGGTTCTAATCTTGTGAAAACAGCCATTTACGGTTCTGATGCGAACTGGGGAAGAATTATTGGTGCAATCGGACATAGCGCAGCAACCGTAGACCCTAATAAAGTGGATATTTCCATTGGTTCAATTCAAATGTTAAATAAAAGCCAACCATTGGCATTCTCAGAAGAGCTTGCAAAACAGTATCTTGAAGGAAAGGATATCGTCATTCACGTTAACCTAAATTTAGGAACTGGCATTGGAACAGCATGGGGCTGTGACTTAACCTATGATTATGTCAAAATCAATGCAAGCTACCGTACGTAAGGAGACTTAAAATGGAGACGATTGTTATAAAATGTGGAGGCAGTATCCTTTCTGAGCTGTCAGAGGCATTTTTTAATAGCATAAAAGAATTAAAAGAGAGCGGATATAAAGTAGTAGTTGTTCATGGTGGTGGACCAGAGATTGGTCATACTTTAACTTCACTGAACATCGAAAGTGAATTTGTAAACGGGTTAAGAAAGACTACACAGGAAGTACTTGATGTTGTTGAGATGGTATTGTCTGGTAAAGTGAATAAAAAGGTTGTGATGGAGCTTGAAAAGGCTGGGATTCCCTCACTCGGATTATCTGGCTGCGATGCAAAACTAATACAGGCAAAGCCAGTTGACCTTGAAAACTTAGGGTACGTGGGAGAAGTCGAACAGGTCAATGTTTCATTCCTAGAGAACCTTCTAACTCAAGATTATGTTCCAGTAATCTCTCCGCTTGGAATGGATGAAGAGTTTACAAAGTACAATATTAATGCGGATACGGCAGCTGCTAGCGTAGCGATTGCCTTAAAGGCAAAGCATTTATTATTTGTTACCGATGTCGATGGAATTAAAAAAGATAGTGAAGTATTGCCTTTACTTTCTACAGATTCTGTTCTAAGTCTTATCGAAGAGGGGACTATATATGGTGGAATGATACCAAAGGTAAAAGCAGCACTCTCCGCGCTAAACGATGGTGGACTTAATGAAATCATCATCATAAATGGAAAAGGATCTTTATTATCGATAGATGGGACATTAAAAGGAACAAAAATCGTAAAAGAACTTGAGGTGGTATAATGGACGCACTATTTCCAACCTATGCGAGATGGGATTTGACAGTTGAATCCGCAGAAGGTGCGGTCATTGTAGATAATACAGGAAAAAAATATGTAGATTTTGTTTCAGGAATTGCCGTTTGTAATCTCGGTCATCGCCATCCAGCAGTAACTAGCGCTGTAGAAGATCAACTGAAAAAATATTGGCATGTATCAAATTTATTTAAATCTGATCTTCAACAAGAAGTAGCTGAGAAACTTGTCTCATATTCTGACCTTGATGCTGTCTTCTTTTGTAACAGTGGTGCAGAAGCAAATGAAGCAGCTTTGAAACTTGCTCGTAAACATACACAAAAATCAAAAATTATTACGTTTAAACAATCCTTCCATGGTAGAACTTTTGCAACAATGGCAGCAACAGGGCAAGAAAAAATTCACTCAGGTTACGGACCACTTTTGCAAGAATTTGTTTATCTTCCATACAATAATTGTGATGCGTTAGAGCGTGAAATGGATGACACAGTCGCAGCAGTTATGGTCGAAGTTGTTCAAGGAGAAGGCGGAGTCGTTCCAGGAACGGAAAAGTTTCTGAAAAAGATTGAAGAACTCTGTTCACAGCATGGTGCACTCTTTATCATTGATGAAGTGCAAACAGGAATTGGTCGAACAGGGAAGGCATTTGCCTACCAACAATTTAATCTTTCACCAGATATTATTACACTAGCAAAAGGACTTGGAAGTGGTCTCCCAGTTGGGGCAATGCTTGGTAAGGAGAAGTTAAAGGAATCATTTGGACCTGGATCACATGGTTCTACATTCGGTGGAAATCCCATTTCATTAGCAGCTGCTAAAGCGACTTTGTCAATCATTTTTGAAGATGAGTTTTTAGCGGAAGTTGAAAAAAAGGGAGAATATTTACAAGCTGAGCTAACAAAAGCATTAGCAGAACAAGATGTTGTAACAGAAGTTCGGGGTAGTGGATTAATTCTTGGTATTGTTTGTAAAGAAGAAGTGGCAGCAACGATTACTGCGCTTCGAGAGAATGGTTTATTAACTCTACCTGCTGGAACACATGTCATTCGACTATTACCACCATTAACTGTTACTTATGAAGAAATTGATGAAGCGGTAAACATTATTAAAGAAACTCTTGTCGGGACTTATGTAAAGTAAATTTGACTGGTGGTTAGAATCCGTTCTAACTGCCTGTCTTAAGAGGGACAAATTTTTTTGAGTATCTTTGTATAAAAATACGTAACATTAAATAAAAATACGAGGTGGAAACGATGAAGGGATACCTACATTTCGAAAATGGTGAAAGTTTTGTTGGAAATATGATCGATGATTGTTCAGTGTTAACAGCTGAGGGTGGAATCGAATTCTATACAGGAATGACTGGCTATCAGGATGTATTAACTGATCCTTCCAAAAAAAATCAAATCATTGTTTTCACTTATCCATTAATAGGAAATTGTGGTTTCAGCGAGCTAGATTTTAATATGAAACCCCAAGTAGCTGGCGTCATCCTATATGAGACAAAGGATTTCCATTCACACTATGAGGGGAAATACTCTTTACGACAGTATTTACAAAAGTGGAATGTACCAATGATTTCTCATGTGGATACTCGTGCAGTCGTTAAAAGAATCAGAGATAAAAAGATAGAAAAGGCGGTCATTAGTAATCAACCAGCACTAGCAGGAGCACTCATTTAAGAAGATAGTTTAGTATTCGCAAAAGAATTATAGAATTTAAACAGTAAGGTTAGGGGAGAAAAAATTTATGCCTAAAGATCATTCAATTCAATCAATTTTAGTAATTGGCTCAGGCCCTATTGTCATTGGGCAGGCTGCAGAATTTGATTATTCTGGTACACAAGGATGCAGAGCACTCCGTGAAGAAGGCTATAAGGTCATATTAGTAAACAACAATCCAGCAACGATCATGACCGATGAAGTAAATGCCGATGTTGTGTATTTTGAGCCACTTACAGTTGAAAGCATCGAGAAAATCATTGAAAAAGAACGTCCAGATGGGTTACTTGCTACACTGGGTGGTCAAACAGGCTTAAATTTAGCTTTTAGCTTAAGTGAACATGGGATCCTAGATAAGTACAATGTGAAGGTTCTTGGCACATCGATAGAATCCATAAAAAAAGGAGAGGACCGTGAGGCATTTCGAAGTTTAATGAAAGAATTAAACGAGCCTGTCCCAGATAGTGAAATTGTTAATACTGTGGAAGAAGCATTAACCTTTGTAGAAAAGGTAGGATTTCCTGTTATTATTCGTCCAGCTTACACATTGGGGGGAACAGGGGGAGGCATTGCGTATGATGAGCAACAATTCATTCAACTTACGAAAAATGGCTTGTCCGAAAGCCCAATTACTCAATGTTTGATAGAGAAAAGTATCGCTGGATATAAAGAAATCGAATATGAGGTTATGCGTGACCATAAGGGAACATGCATTACGATTTGTAATATGGAGAACATTGACCCTGTTGGTGTACATACGGGGGATTCGATTGTAGTTGCTCCATCCCAAACGCTAACAGATGATGAGTACAAAATGCTGCAAACTGCATCAGTTAAGATTATCTCAGCATTAGGTATTGTTGGTGGATGTAATATTCAATTTGCATTAGATCCACATAGTAAGAATTATTATCTAATTGAAGTAAACCCGCGTGTAAGTCGTTCATCAGCATTAGCCTCAAAAGCTACTGGTTATCCAATCGCCAAAATAACTGCAAAGCTTGCAGTAGGTTATACATTGGATGAATTAATTAACCCAATCACAGGTCAAACTTTTGCGAGCTCAGAACCAGCATTAGATTATGTGGTTGTAAAATTTCCACGCTTTCCATTTGATAAGTTCACGGATGTACCAAATGTACTTGGAACACAAATGAAAGCAACAGGTGAAGTTATGTCACTTGATATAAACCTTGAGAGTGCCCTCCAAAAAGCCATTCACTCATTAGAAGGGGATAATGAGAGCCTCCGCTTACCTGAAATCGAAAGTCTGTCAGTTAAGGATCTACAAGTATTAGTCGAACAGGGAAGTGAAAAACGTTTCTTTGCTATTTTAGAGCTTTTGCGACAGGGGATATCTGTTGAGCAAATTCACTCTATTTCGAAAATTGATGTATTCTTTTTACACATTTTTGGAACTCTGGTTGACTATGAGAACAAGATTCGCCAAACATCGATCAATGAATTCTCAGCTGCCTTCATGCAAGAGTTAAAAGAAAAAGGATTCTCCGATCAGTATATTGCCTACCTAATTAATGAGGAAGAAAAAACGGTTCGTAATAAGCGCAAAGAACTGGGAGTAAATCCAAGCTATAAATGTGTTGATACATGTGCGGGAGAATTTGAATCACAATCCTCCTACTATTATTCAAGCTATTTCGGTGAAACAGAAACTAAAAGATCTGCAAAACAAAAAGTATTAATTCTAGGTTCTGGTCCGATACGTATTGGTCAAGGAATTGAATTTGATTATAGTTCTGTACACGGAATACTTTCATTACAAGAGGAAGGGTACGAGACACTGTTACTCAATAATAATCCTGAAACAGTAAGCACTGATTATGAAACGGCTGATAAATTGTACTTTGAACCATTAACGCTTGAACACGTGTTAAATGTAATCGAAGCAGAAAAGGTTGACCAAGTAATGGTTCAATTCGGTGGTCAAACTGCGATAAATCTTGCAAAAGGATTAGAAGAAGAGGGTATTACAATTGTTGGCATTACACATGACACAATTGACCAGCTCGAGGACCGTGACCGTTTTTATCAACTATTAGAGAAGACGAATATTCCTCATATACCAGGTGAGATTGCTGATAATGGTGATGAATTAGTTGAGAAGTCTTCTGAAATTGGATATCCGATCTTAATCCGTCCTTCCTATGTAATTGGTGGTAAGGGAATGATTATTGTCCATGATGAAGAGGAGTTAGTGGCCTTAACAAAGGAAATCCCAAATGAAACATATCCTTTACTAATTGATGCGTATGTGCCAGGTACAGAGGTTGAAATTGATTTAATTTCAGACGGGAAAGAGATATTAATTCCAACAATTGCAGAACATATCGAAAAAGCAGGGGTTCATTCTGGTGACAGTCATGCGATTATGCCAGCCGTATCGTTATCTGAAGAAGATAAGAACACCGTTGCATCTTACGCTTATAAGATCGTTCATGAACTGCAATTTAAAGGGATTATGAATATTCAATTCGTACTCAATGACGGGCAAATTTTTGTACTTGAGGTAAATCCTCGTGCAAGTCGAACAGTGCCTGTTATTAGTAAAATCACAGGTATTCCATTGGCACAACTAGCTTCAAAACTTGTACTCGGGAAATCATTGCATGAGGTTACATCCCATAAGGGGCTATTACCTGATTTACCGTTCTATACCATAAAATACCCCGTCTTTTCAACATATAAACTACTCGGAGACCCTACAGTTGGTCCAGAGATGAAATCAACTGGTGAAGGAATAAGTATTGCAGAAACGATCAATGAAGCATTAACTAAAGTTTTTCACAGTTATATCTTATCAAAAAAAGGTGCAGATGAGATTGTTTTCGATACAGATGTGATTCCTCCAGGTATTAAGGAGTTAGCCGAAGAATTAAATCTGAAGGTGTATGCATCTAATGATATTGCAGAATGGAGCAAAAGTGATCAGGCATTAGCCTTTGTAAGTCTGAACAACGAAAAAACTGCGAAAATAAATAAAATCGAGGCAAGTCAAAAAAGAATTCAAGTATTTACAGAAATCGAGACATTACACGCATTTTTACAAGCTTTCCGTGATTCGCATTTTTCAGTCATGTCGATTCAGGAACGAAGAAGTGCATTCAATAAAGAGAAAGAAGTGATTAGCAAATGAGTACGGTACTTAAGGATAAATCTTTAAAAGGAAAAGATTTATTAACCCTTATTGATTTAACAAGCGAAGAAATTATGGATTTATTAGATTCAGCAATTGATCTAAAACAAAAACATAAAAATGGTGAAGATACCTCTTATTTAAAAGGAAAAACCTTGGCGATGATTTTTGAAAAGCATTCAACGCGTACGAGAGTATCATTTGAAGCTGGAATGTTGCAACTTGGTGGAAACGCCATTTATCTTAATAGCAATGATATGCAGTTAGGTAGAGGTGAAACGATTGCCGATACGGCGAGAGTTTTATCTGAATATGTAGATGCAATCATGATTCGTACATTTGAACATGAAAAAATTGAAGAACTTGCAAAATCTGCAAGTATTCCTGTCATTAACGGCTTAACGGAAGATTTTCATCCATGCCAGGCTTTAGCAGATTTACTGACTATTTATGAACAGAAGAAATCCTTTAAAGGAAGTAAACTTGTTTATGTTGGGGACGGTAATAATGTTGCCCATTCATTAATGATTGCAGCGGCAAAGGTTGGATTAGACTGTACGGTAGTATGTCCACATGGATACGCTCCAAAACCTTTCATTGTTGAGAAAGCGCAAGAAATTGCTAAAGAGACAAGTGCTATCATTGAAGTGAGTCATGACCCTGTTGGTGGTCTGAAAGGCGCAGATTTTATTTACACAGATGTTTGGGCAAGTATGGGTCAAGAAGAGGAGCAACAAGAGCGACTTCAAGCATTTATGCCATATCAGGTTAATGCAGAGCTTGTGAGTGCCGCAAATGAAGATTATACATTTATGCACTGCTTACCAGCCCATCGTGGTGAAGAAGTGACTTCTGAAGTAATCGATGGTCCACAATCGGTGGTATTTGAACAAGCTGGCAATCGTCTGCACGCTCAGAAGGCAATATTAAAAGCCATACTTGAATAGAATCTTAGGGCCTCGTCTCAAGGAGACAGAGGCTTTTTTTCATGATTTTTCAGCGGAGTGGGAATAGTATTCTTGTAGTACTTATTAAAAGGAGGATTATGATGGGACAAAGTCATGAATTTCGTGCAGGACAAAAAGCACCGAATAACGGGATTTATGTTGAAATCGGTGAGCAGGGTGATATGGTTAAAAACCCTAAAAGTGTTAAGTTAAGTGCTGGTGACCCATTCCCAGAAAATTCAAATCACAATCGCAAATGGTCATATAAAAGAAAACCTTAAATAAACTAGGGCTGATAACAGCTCGTATTTATACGACTAGCTTTAGATAGTTCTGAGAGAAGTACATGTACGAGGCTTAGTGGAGTGAACCGAAGTAGACAATAAAAAAAGACCCTCTGGATTCTCAGACTGTTGACAAACGCTCAGATACTTCGTTGCTAGCCTCACTCGTCCGCTCATGAAGGCAACTTCTATTCGCGTCTTCGATCGGCTGCCCCATGTCTGACAAGCGATTTCAAGACAGTCTGGGAAAGTGAATCTTACTTCCTATAAAAATGAGTGTAGACAAAGTCAATTTTGACTTTGTCTACACTCTAAAGACCCTCTGGGGTCTTTTTTTAATTAATGATTAGGTTCTTTCACAGGCTCATTTGGAATCACAGATCCTAAGATAACGATTAGGGCTGTAACAATGATTGCTACGATTGAAGCTGTCTGAAAAGAATATGTAGCTACATTCATTGATCCAACAACATATGTTGCCATTTGGATTAAGAGGAATGTCCAGAAAAAAGTCCAAAAATAACGCAATGTCTTCACCTCATTAAACGATACTGTAATCAGTTTACCACAATTGTTAACGTTTAGAAAAGACAATTTAGGCATTTCTCCCTTTCATCTTTTTACATAGAACATACACTAATAACGAAGGACGAAAATCAGGAGTAGGAGAAGAGACAATGGTACCAAATAAAGTTTTTTTTAAGCTTGATACGGAGTGGTCTGCTCTTCATTTGCCAACACGTCCAAATGGCTTTGCAGTATTAATTATTGGGGATAAGACAAATTTTGTAGAAGAGAATACAAGCTTTTGGATTCAAAACTATGCAAGGTCTCAAATACTTGAATATCTTAAAGATGAGGGATATACCGTTTTTTATTCCAACCTTTACGGTGCGAATTGGGGGAATGAGCTTTCCGTCAAATTAGCAACACAATTGTATCACATCGTAATGAAACGGGAAATTCTCAACAAACGCATTCATATACTTGCAGAAGGAATGGGTGCATTAACCGCGATGCAGTTAAGTAAAAAGCTTCAAGGAGAAATACGCTCAATGGCTTTCTTAAATCCATGTATTGATTTAGCTGCACATATTGAAAATGAAAGAAAAAGTAAATTTTTTTATAAAAAACTGATTAAAGAACTAGCGCATGCATATCAACTTGAGGATCGGGAAGTTGAATCAAATATACACAAATTGATCCCACAAAATCAACTTTTACCATTTCCAGATATCCCTATTAGGATATGGCATAACACAAATGAAAAGACATACACTCCTGAAATACACAGTAAGAAGTACCAGACTGACAATAAGATGGTAAAGTTAAGCTATCATATAAGTGAAAATACGTATGCATTTAGTCGCTCAATTGGTAGCTTCTATAAAGAAAATGAAAGAGAGTTATAAAAAGTCCTTAGTTCTTATAAAGAATAGGGACTTTTTAATTGACCATTTGCATACGATACTGTATCAAAAAGTATAGGGGATGTTACAGGTGAAGAAGGTCATATTATTTGATGCTTTCTCGTTTGTAGGATATGGGCTCTGCTGTAAAATGATAGATGAATCAATCCAAGTGTTGGCAGTGGACGAAACGCCAAAAGAAAATAGCCCCCGTGAGGATAAAATGCTTCGGATTGGACGAAATTCCTATTTTGAATTTGTAGAATACCCAAAGGTATTGGTCAACCAGAAAATGTTCGAGCAGACCGATGCTGTCATCTATCCATGGTATGACCCAGTGAGCTCGAAGCGAAACCAAGAATTGTTTCATTCTGTTATGAACTCGTGCAATGATGCAAAATCAAAGCTTATACTTGTTTCTGCCAATTGTGTGAATAGGGATGTAACAATCGATATGGAAAGTGAACTTGATCATAACTGGTACTCAAAAATTAATTTTACTGATAGTTTGTCTGAACATCGAAAAATACGTACGAAAAATATAGATTTTTTATTCACATTTATAGACTTTTCCAATCATGAATTAAAGGAAGGAATCCAAAAAAAAAATGATCATGAGGAATGGATTTCACAAAACTTTTATACGAAATGACTCATTTTGCTTTCAAATTCAGCAAAAGTGCAATAAAATATAGATAACTTATTAGACTGGTTGACTTTGTTTTGTTTTCGAAGGAGCTGTATTCATGCGAAAGCCGTATAGGTGGATGATTCTCATATTCCTTTCAACCCTCCTCATATCTTGTGGACAAACCGATACGGACACGGGTGTGAAAAAGGTGGGCTTACTCATTCCTGCCACAATTAATGATCAGGTATGGGGCACAAAAGGGTATAAAGGGTTATTGCAGATTAAATCCCAATTTGAGGTGGATGTCTTTTATAAGGAGGCAATCACTACTGAGGCTGCGACACGTACTGCAGTCGACGAATTTGTTGAAAAAGGTGTTAATCTAATATTTGGTCATGGTAACGAATATGCGATCATTTTTAACGAGATTGCAGATGAATATCCTGATGTCCATTTTATCTTTTTTAATGGTAACACAAGAAAAGAAAACGTTACCACATTAAACTTTGAAGGGCATGCTATGGGCTTTTTCGGGGGTATGGTTGCTGGGAAAATGACGGAAACAAACAAAGTCGGAATCATTGCTGCTTTTGAATGGCAACCCGAAATTGACGGGTTCTATGAAGGAGTATTATTTCAAAATGACGATGTTGAAGTTGATATCGGATACGTCCAGAATTGGGATAACGATGAAAAGGCACTAAGAATTGCTGAGCATATGATTGCTGAAGGAGTAGACATCATATATCCTGCTGGGGACGGATACAACGTAAGTGTGATTGAGAGACTTAAGGAAGATGGTCTATATGCAATAGGCTATGTATCAGACCAATCTGACCTTGGGAAGGAAACGGTATACACAAGTACGGTACAGCATGTCGATAAACTGTATGTATTGGTTGCAAATAAATTTAATCAAGGTGAACTTGAATCTGGAAACCTTTATTTTGACTTCCAGGAAGATGTTATATCAATGGGAACGTTCAGTCCAAAGATAGAAAAGGCTTTTATTGAAGAACTAAATCAATATATTTCAGAATATAAAGAAACAGGAGAACTCCCTTCTAAATAAGAAAAAGCTATCAGATTAACAGATAGCTTTTTCTTATTTTTTTCGAAAAAAATCAAGAAGAGGGGAGAGTTCTTTTAAGGCTGGTTTAATATTATCAATTGAAGTCATAATATCGTTAATTTGACCCATTAATTGATGGTAATCAACACCATCAACTTGATTACCAACATTCGTTTCCTTGCGAACGTCATGATTCACTCTTCCATCACTTGGACCAAACATAAGGCGATCAAACCTACTGCCTCTTAAAGATTTACGATTTTCCCCTTGCTTCACATCAAATTCCTCGTTTTCACTCATTAATGACACCTACCTTTAATTAGATATTTCATAGAACATTTTTACTTTATACATATGTATCACCACTGAAAATGAGATAGGCCTGTATCTCGTAAAAGACTAGGCAAAAGTGGAATCTAAGAGTGAAATTCAATCAATGATGGGTAACTTAAAGACAACAATTTCGTTTGGCATAGTCTACTCATTTGTTCCTCTTTGACTTTGTTCCTAAATGTGTGTGGAACAGTAAAAATTTCAGCGTTTAAACATTATTTACTTTATTGAATTTATCGGTGAAGGACTTACTGTTCGTAATTGCGGCATAAAAAATAAAGTCTTAGGAGTTGATAACAATTAAAAAATGAATTAAAATTAGTACCAAGTCATAATAATTGATAATAAAATGTGCTGAAATATATAGCCGAACATTCTAAAAAATAACATGAACGCAGAATAAAAGGAGATGTTTGTATGGGTGTAGGAATAATCGGAATCAATCGATTCGTACCCGAAAGAGTGGTAACAAACAAGGATCTTGAAAAAATCGTGGATACATCAGATGAATGGATTCGCACAAGAACTGGAATAGAAGAACGCAGAATTGCCGATGATGATACAGATACATCAGACATGGCGTATGAAGCTGCACGTAAAGCAATTGAGGATTCAGGAATCAGTCCAGAAGAATTAGACTTAATCATAGTAGCTACTGTAACACCTGACCATCCATTTCCATCCGTATCATGTATGATCCAAGAGCGTCTAGGAGCAAAGAATGCAGCGGCAATGGATATAAGTGCAGCTTGTGCAGGATTTATGTATGGTATTATTACAGGGAAACAATTTATTGAGAACGGCGATTATAAGCATGTATTAGTAGTAGGTGTAGAAAAACTATCAAAAATCGTTGACTGGAGCGACCGCAATACAGCTGTATTATTTGGTGATGGAGCTGGAGCAGTTGTTCTTGGTGAGGTATCAGAAGGAAGAGGAATTCTTTCATTTGAACTAGGAGCAGACGGTACAGGTGCTAAGCATCTATACCAAGACGAACACATCATCATGAATGGTCGTGAAGTTTTTAAATTTGCAGTAAGACAAATGGGCGAATCCAGTGTGAATGTGATTGAAAAAGCTGGTTTAAAACGTGAAGACGTAGACTTTTTAATTCCACACCAGGCAAACATTCGAATCATGGAAGCATCTAGAGAAAGACTCGAATTACCAGTTGAAAAAATGTCTAAAACTGTGAATAAATACGGAAATACTTCTGCAGCATCCATTCCAATTTCAATTGTTGAAGATATTGAAGCAGGAAGAATTAAGGATGATGACGTAATTGTTATGGTAGGATTTGGTGGAGGCTTAACTTGGGGTGCCATCTGCATGAGATGGGGACGCTAGGAAAGTATTTTTTTAGAAGATTTTTATAAAATTTAGTAGAATGATGTTGGAAGGTGATAGGAATATGGAAAAGAAACGTGTAGTAGTAACGGGATTAGGCACAGTTTCACCGCTAGGTAACGATACGAAAACAACTTGGGAAAATGCAGTAAACGGAGTTTCTGGAATTGGACCATTAACAAGAGTTCAAATCGAGGGATTACCTGCAAAGGTAGCAGCGGAATTAAAGGACTTTAATCCTGAAGATTTTATGGACAAGAGAGAAGCACGTCGAATGGACCGTTTCACACAATATGCGTTAGCAGCTTCATTAATGGCTGTTAAAGATGCGAATTTAACGATCACTGACGAAATTGCACCTCGAGTTGGCGTTTGGCTTGGTTCTGGTATAGGTGGAATGGAAACACATGAAGAACAGCATAAAATTTTCTTGGAAAAAGGGTACCGTCGTGTAAGTCCATTTTATGTACCAATGATGATTCCAGACATGGCTGCTGGCCAAGTTTCCATTGCTCTAGGAGCAAAAGGAATCAATACGTGTACGGTAACAGCATGTGCAACTGGAACGAACTCCATTGGTGATGCGTTTAAAGTTATCCAACGTGGAGATGCTGACGTAATGATTACTGGTGGAACAGAAGCACCACTAACAAATATGTCATTTTCTGGTTTCGTGTCTGCAAGAGCATTATCTTTAAACCCAGATCCAAAAACAGCAAGCCGTCCATTTGATAAAAACCGTGATGGATTTGTAATGGGTGAGGGTGCAGGAGTTCTTGTTCTTGAAGAACTAGAACATGCTTTAGCACGTGGAGCCAACATTTACGCAGAAATCGTAGGATATGGAGCAACTGCAGATGCGTACCACATTACTGCTCCAGCACCAGGCGGTGAGGGTGGAGCTCGTGCAATGAAACAAGCTATTGCAGATGCAGGCCTAACACCAAACGATGTTGATTATATTAATGCACATGGTACTAGCACAGATTACAATGATAAGTTTGAAACAGCGGCTATCAAAGAAGTTTTTGGTGAACATGCGTATAATGTAGCAATTAGCTCTACAAAATCAATGACAGGTCACTTGCTCGGAGCTGCTGGTGGTGTGGAAGCAATCTTCTCAGTGCTAGCAATCAAAGAAGGTATTATCCCACCAACTATTAATTATGAAACACCAGATCCAGAATGTGATTTAGACTATGTTCCAAACGAAGCAAGAAAGCAAGAAGTAAATGTTGCACTAAGTAACTCTCTTGGATTCGGTGGACATAACGCAACAATACTATTTAAAAAATATCAATAATTAGTATAGTGAATGTTCAAATTGGAGGAGGAAAAGGACCAAGTCGACAAAAAAGCTACGTCCTCATGTTTTGTCGACACTAGTATGTCCTGTGCGTCGAAAGTTCAAGGGGGTGCAGTTTCCAGTACTGATGCGTATACAGTAATACGTGAGGAACTAAGAAACAAGCCAGCGCAGAAATTCGATGTGTCATTTTCATCAGACTTTTTGACATCCATAGAGTCAGGCCATGTGGTCTGGCTCTTTTTCTTTGTTCATGAATACGATATATTGTCTGGCGAAAGGATGTGTAGAGATGGGGTAATTCGAACTGATAAATGGTTAAAGGAATCAAATACAAGTCCAATAACCCTTTGTAAAAAACTTACAAGTTATTTTCCAAAGGAAGCATCTGAACGTAATATCTATCAACACTTGAAGATGCATGGGATGTATCGAACAACCGCTGAAAATATGCTAGATAGACTACCGAAAAATATCTGGGAAAAAGTAGGGGGAAATGTATGAAACATTACAAAAGGAATGGAGCGGCCCACAAGTTCCTATATTCATTTTTCCAGCTGATGAAACCAATGTGAAAATTAGAAGAGAGTTTAACGGAAAATCAGGACTTGCATTTAGAGACAAATTATTTCTGTTTTTCTCAAATCATAATACAAATGAAGAAATAAAAGCAGTCCTGACACATGAGTACAATCATGTTTGTCGCCTAAAAAAACATCAAAAAGCAGAGCGGAATTATACATTACTGGACGCGGTACTATTAGAAGGAATGGCTGAAAATGCTGTTCGTGAGTATTGTGGTGAATCAGCCTTAGCAAGCTGGACAACATATTATACCGATGAACGACTTCTTAAAATAGTCGAACAAATAATTATTCCAAATCGGAATCTAAAAAGAAATGAAAAAAAGCACTCAGATATTCTGTATGGGAATGGATTTTACCCGAAGATGTCAGGGTATTGTGCAGGATATTATCTCGTCAAAAAATATTTGAACTTTACTAATCTATCCACGAGGGCAATCTTAGGAAAGGATTCAATAGAATTTGTAAAGGAATATATATGAGAAATTGAATTTTCTATAGGATCCTGATCTTCACGTTAAGAATGAATGGGGGACTCCAGAGTTTATGGAGTATCCCTGAAGTACTAAGAAGTGGAAGCTGGGAAGAGCTCTATCTTGTGGATTGTCTTTGTTCTCCTAAAAAGTGGAAAACGATATCACTCCAGTCGCTCTGGAGTATCCCCGTTCTCCTAATAAGTGGAAACTGGCATAGGTCCATCTGTTGTGGAGTAACCTCACTCTCCTAAGAAGTGGAAACTGGATTACTCGATCTGTTGTGGAGTATCCCCATTCTCCTAAAAAGCGGAAAACGATATCACTCCAGTCGCTCTGGAGTAACCTCGATCTCCTAAAAAGCGGAAAACGATATCACTCCAGTCGCTCTGGAGTAACCTCGATCTCCTAAAAAGTGGAAACTGTCATTACTCCATCTGTTGTGGAGTAACCTCACTCTCCTAAAAAGTGGAAACTGGCATAACTCCATCTGTTGTGGAGTATCCCCATTCTCCTAAGAAGTGGAAACTGGCATAACTCCATCTGTTGTGGAGTATCC
>Ga0079224_100002543_pt1 | contig 22261 bp, 15 predicted proteins | sample Stecom2015_FD_80414 | JGI IMG/M metagenome (GOLD analysis project Ga0079224, IMG submission 80414) | Agricultural soil microbial communities from Utah to study Nitrogen management - Steer compost 2015 | ecosystem: Environmental > Terrestrial > Soil > Agricultural land | place: USA: Utah...
GACCGTCACGTACCCGGACGCCTCGACCCGATAGCCGGCGCACTCGAATACGACGACCTCGCGGATCCCGAGGTGGATGATCTGCTCGACGACATCGCGGAGCTGGTCTTACGGAATCGCGGCCAGGTCATCATCGTGCCTGCCGAACGGATGCCGACAGACTCGGGCCTCGCGGCCATCTACCGGTTTTAGGCGGGAGGGTGAATGACAATCAGTCGGCTCGCGATCGTTACGATTCTGCTGTCTACGTTCGTCGCATGCGGTGAGGCCGATCGAGCGGGCTTCGACCCGTCTCGCGCCGATTCTGCGACGTCCGATGCTCCGCGGACGAACGATTCCACAGCGGCCGGCGACGGCCGTCATCCCGATTCCATCCGCGCTACCAGCCCCGAGCGGCCGACGGATTCCAGTGCCGCGCTGGCGCTGGATGGAGAGGGCCTACGCATTCTCCGGGCACCTTCCGGCTCGTCGCGTGCGCTGCCCTTCGGCACGTCGGCGGCCGACATCCTGGCTATCATCGAGCGAGCCCAGGGTGCTCCGCCTCGGGAGGATGGCTACATCGAAGACTGCGCGCTCCGATTCGCGACGTGGGAGGGTGGATTGACCACCTATTTCAGCGATGGCCGATTTGTGGGTTGGGGGTTGAGAGACAGCGAGAAATTCAGGACCGTAAGCGGCATCGGCATTGGATCGACGCTTGAGGAGGTCGAAAACGTGTACGACGTGGAGCTTCGTCGGTCGACGCTGGGCGTTGAGCTCGCGGTCGGCGGAATGGCCGGCCTCCTCGATTCCGAATCTCCGGACGCTATCTTACAGCAACTATGGGCCGGCGCCACGTGTATCGCCCGCTGAGGCGAGAAAGGTGCGCGGAACTATGTGAGCGAAGTATTTTCTCGGCTTAGATAAATGAGGTGCTCAGTCGAATGAAAATCCAGACCAAACGCATCTACGATGAACCGGCGGAGAGCGATGGGCGCCGTGTCCTCGTGGATCGGCTCTGGCCGCGCGGACTCTCGAGGGAGAAGGCGCGCATCGACCATTGGATTCGCGATGTCGCGCCGAGCGACGAGCTCAGGAAGTGGTTTGGACACGATCCGGCTCGATGGGATGCCTTCAAGCAGCGCTACTTCGAAGAGCTGGATAAGAATGACGCGGTCGATGAGCTGCTGGCTGCTATCAAGGGCGAGGACGTGACCTTCTTATTTAGCGCGAAGGACGTCGAGCACAACAACGCCGTGGCGCTGCGAGAATACATCGAGAGACGGGCTCGTGCAGGGGCTTGATCACATCGGCTGGAGCAAACGGGTGATCGGCGTACTCTTCGGAGGCGGGCGCTCGACGAGACGATTCCCGAAATGGTCGATCGGCTCCGCGAACATGCACGTGACGAGGGGCTATCCAACCTCGAGACGCGCGTCATGGACGCAGGTCTGGACCGGCCGCGAGGGCGCTTAGCGGGCCGTGCTCCTCTACAGGCAACGAAACAACGAACGTCGTTCCCTCGCCGGCCCTGCTCTCCACCTTCATCTCTCCGCCGTGCCCTGACGTCACGATATCGTAGCTGAGCGAAAGGCCGAGGCCCGTTCCCGAACCGGCCGGCTTCGTCGTGAAGAACGGTTCGAAGATTCTACCCTTAACCTCATCCGGGATGCCGAGTCCATTGTCTTCGACGCGCAGTTCGATCACGTCGCCTTCGCGTCGCGTGCTGACCGATACGGTCGGTACGTAGTCCCCATTTGCTGAGGCTGATTTCTCGCGCACAACGTAGAACGCGTTACCGAGGAGGTTGAGCAGGACGCGACCGATCTCCTGCGGTACGACCGACGCCGTGCCGATTGACACGTCGTAGTCATTCTCTATCGTCACGGTAAAGTGCGGATCGGTCGCACGCATTCCGTGATACGCGAGCGCGACGTACTCTTCCACGAGGTTATTGATGTCGACACGCTCGCGGGTGCCGGCGCCGCCGGAGGCATGCTGCATCATCGCGCGCACGATGCTGTCGGCGCGCTTCCCGTGGCGCGCGATCTGCTCCGCATTCTTCTTCAGGTCCTCGAGCAGCGGAGAAAGGTCCTTCCGGTCGCCTAACTCTTCGACGAGTTCGTCGACAAATTCCGAGTTCAGCTCCGCGAAGTTGTTTACGAAATTCAATGGATTCTTGATCTCGTGCGCAATCCCCGCCGTCATTTCGCCCAGCGAGGCCATCTTCTCCGAATGCACCAGCCGCGCCTGAGCGGCCTTTAGGTTTTCAACCGTCGCGCTGAGTTGCCGATAGGCGTCGGCGTTGTCCAGGGCGATCGCAGCGTACGACGCGAGGCTCTTCAGTACACTGATGTGATAGTCGCTGTACGCATGCTTCGCGAAACTCTGAGCGGTGATCACGCCGATCGGCTTGTCCTGGTGGATAAGCGGGAGGTACACCACCGACTCGGTTGTTTCGCCCTCTACCGGGGGCAGATGCGTGCTGACGTACTTGTGGTATTCGTTGGGATAGTCTCCGATGACAACGTCTTCCCGATGCGCCAGACAGTAAGACGAGAGCCGATTCATATCGTCGGCGTCGTGATAAAAGGGCGGAAGCGTCACGCCCTTCTCTTTGCTGGCCGGAAAGTGAATCCGCCGTGACCGCTCGCTGTAGACGCCGACACCGAAGATCGAAGCGTCCATCAGTTCGTTGACGTTCTCGTACACCGTGTCGATGATGCCGTGTACCGACAGCGTCGAGGTGATGGCTCTACCAATCTCGCTCATCCGCTCGGCATCTTCACGACGCTTTGCCTGGGCCTCTGCGGTGAGCTGCGCCTCCCTGATAGCCGAGCGCTCACGCTCCCTGAGACTAAGTCGGCGCCGCTGCATCCGCTCGAAGCCGAACATCACGCCGCCGCCGAGTAACACATACGAAAGGTACGCCCACCACGTCGTGTACCACGGCGGATGAATTACGAGATTGACGGAACGGCCAACGTCATTCCAGACCCCGTCGGCATTCGCCGCCTTAACCCTGAAGGTATATCTGCCCGCAGGCAAATTCGTGTAAGACGCCGTGCGCAGGTGGCCGACGTTGTTCCAGTCGTCGTCCCATCCATCGAGTCTATAGGCGTACTCGTTTTCTTTCGGATTTCCGTAGTGCAATCCGACAAAATCGAACGAGAATACGTTCTGTGAGGCCGCCAACTCGATCGTTTCCACCCGGTCGAGCGGTGCCTTGAGCGGCGAATCGGGACCCGGCTTTACCGACTGGTTGTGGATCTTGAAGTCGTTCAACGCGACCTCGGGGGGTATCGGATTGTGTCGCAGCCGATTGGGGTGGAAGGCGGTTATCCCTTCGATATGCCCGAAGTACATCGTCCCATCGGGGCCTTTCGCCCACGCATGCTGCATGTATTCGAGTTGTCGAAGCCCGCTTTCGAGACCGTAATTGCGGTACGTGTCGCTGTCCGGATCGTACCAGCCAATGCCGTTATTGGTGGAGTACCAGAGCTTTTCCTCGTCGTCCACCATGACGCCGTAGACCGTCTCGTTCGGGAGGCCGGTTGCCCGATTAAGGTGACGCGTCACCTTACCCGTCGCGGCGTCGAAGCGGTCGAGGCCGATTATGGTCGCAACCCAGAGAACACCGGGCTCCGAAGGCCGCTCGACGAAACCCATGAGAGAGTTCGTTACTAGCGTCGTCGTATCGCGCGGATTGTGCGTGTACTGCGTGAACGACTCGTCCTCGTTCATCCGGAAAAGTCCGCGATCGAGCGTCGCCAGCCACAGGTTATCGGCGTGGTCATACCCCATGTACAAGATGTACCCCGGTTGGCTCTGGCTATCATCGGTCTGCAGGCTTACCGGCCGCGTCTTTTCGGTAGATGTGTCGAACTGGTACAGGCCGCCGGTTGTGCCCAGCCACAGCTTTCCGGGTGAACCGCGTACTTCGCGGATGACGTCGATCCTCTGCGGCGGAATCGACGTGCTGTCCCCCTCGATCCAGCGCCATTGCTTCCAGGCGTCTCGACGTTCGTCGTACAGGGCAAGGACGGCCGTGCTTCCAACCCACATGTTACCGTCGAGGTCTTGGAAGTGGGCATACATCGGTCCGCGCCCCGCCGCCGTGACATCGTTCTGGCTGGATTCCCAAACGCGCGTCTCGCCGGTGCGGGCATCGAGCTTCGTTAGGAAACGTCGCGAACCGGCGTCGTCCGACGCAATCCAGAGGGAACCCGACCGGTCAACGCTGATCCCCCACGGCGAAGTAGGAACGGGAACACCCAATCCGGCGCGCGTCGCGTCAATATTGACGAAGTCCAGCGACGCCGGGTTGAACCGACTCAATCCGTAACTCGTCCCGACCCAGATCTGCCCGGCGCGGTCGGTTCGTACCGAATAGATGTCGTCATGAACGAGGCTGTTAGGGTCGGCTCGATCGCGCCGGTACATCTGGACGTCGTGAGACAACTTGTTGAACCGGGCCAACCCCTTTCCGGATGTGGCCACCCACAGGATATCGTCGTCATTCGGATCCTGCGCGACGTCGAATACCGAAAACTCCCGACCGATCGATGAGTCGTCCGGAATGTAGCGGTCGTACTCGCCGGTCGCTTTGTCGAAACGGACGAACCCCTGTCCGGTGCCGATCCACAGAATCCCCGGATCCTGGGGAAACTCCCGGATCCGAAATACTTCCCCGGGCACTCCCACCTTCTGTCGTGTGGCGTAATCGGCGTTCAGTCCGGTGAGGTGATTCCGGAACGAACGTGTGGCTGCATCGATCTCGGCCAGGCCATTCTGCGTCCCGGCCCAGATGGTGTTGGCCTCGTCGATCGTCAGGGCGTATACCGCACCCGCCGGTATCATGGTCGAATCGGCGTCGTCGTGCTCCTCGCTATCCTCGTCTCCGTGCACCATGTGGGTAAACGTTCCCGTCTCCCGATCGAGAATGCTGATCCCTTCGCTCGTCGCAACCCATATAGACCCGTCGGCGTCTTCGACCAACGTATACACGCGATCAGACAGAATCGTCGTGGAATCCGACGGATCGTGCCGGTAGCGGGTGAACACGCCGGTCGATCGGTCAAGTGCGTTCAACCCCCCTAGTTCGGTAGCAATCCAAACGGTACCGTCACTGCTCTCGACAACGTCCTGGGTCCATCCGCTCGACAGGCTCGTTGAATCGAAGGGCGCCGGCAGATACACCTTCGTTTCGTAGCCGTCGAAGACATTCAAGCCGTCCTGAGTCGAGAACCACATATAACCCTGACGGTCCTGATAGATGCTGTTGACCGTGCCCTGCGACAGTCCGTTGCCCACCGTCATATTCTCGAACCTGACGGCCTGCCTCGTCTCGCGGGGGGCCTCGGGTAGACGCGGATGGATGTCCAGTACCTGTCCCTTCGAAACGGTCGGGGCGGCGCAAAGGAACCCCAGTACCAGAACGAGGAGTCCGAACCGTCGAAATGGTCCCGTGCTGTAGGAGACCTCGCAACGCAGGAAGTGATGGCCGAACCGCCGCGTGTTTGACAATGAGGCCGGGGTTACGCCGCGTACCCCGATTATGCACCCATTCATCATGTCGTTGTGTCGGGCACGACCTGGATCCTGCCTTTCCGTGTGTTGACGTCGATCGGCTTCGTGTCGATCAGGATAAGAGCCTCGACATCGCGTTCTTCGTCAACCACGAGGACCGTCTTCATGAATGGCGCCAGGTTGGTTGCGGTGCTGAGGATTCGCCAAAGATGGGCAATAGTACCGCGATTTGTGGTTTGCCGCAAGCGACTTGATTTTTAAGCAAATTAAGGTGGGGCAGCGCGAGGCGAGCGTGGGGATTTTCTTCAGCGAGGCGATCTAAAGCGATGACATCATGAGTGATCGCGTCGGCGAATCTGTCGAGCACGGATTTGCATAGCACGGCGACCGGCCTCGTCTGGCACCCAGATCGTTACGAAACAGGGCTCCGGACCCAAGGTTGTTCGCAGTGCACTATGCTCTGAACAAGTTCGGATTGCTATGAAATTCCAGATATTTGCGATCGCGCTCCTATTCGTTCTTGCCGCGTGCGACTCCACGGAGACCAACGGGGACGAGGGCCGCGTGATCGGTGACGGAAGTGGATCTTGCGATATCAGCGGTGAAACAATTGATGACGACCTGACGATCCAGCGCGATGCGACGTGCACGCTCACCAATGTGACCATCAATGGCAATGTGTTTATGCGTCGTGGTTCGATGCTGACGGCAAGCGGCATCGTCGTGGACGGAAACATACAGGCGGAAGGTGCCCTTAGCCTCGCCGTCTCCAGCGATTCTCGGATTGAGAGCGACATTCAGTTCGAGGACGGCGGTGATGTGGACGTACGCGACACATACATCGGTGGCAACCTCCAACTCGAGGATAATGTCGGCACCCTCACGGCCCGCAACAATACGATCGGCGGAAACCTGCAGGCCTTTGATAACGGGGGCGGACCGTTCACGTATTCCGATAACGTGATCGATGGTAACTTGCAGTGCACGGGCAACAACCCTGCACCAAGCGGGGAGGGCAATGTTGTCGACGGCAACAAGGAGGACCAATGTAGCGGTCTCTGACGCAACGCTCCATCAGGCGCCTATGACGCGCATCGACCATCATCACCTTGTCGCTGGGCATGCGCGAGTACGATCAGATCGCCGAATGGTACGCGGGGAGGTGCTGGCCCGTCAGCCTGTTCGAGCCGGCTCTTCCGTAATGGCTGATCGCCAGAGGGTTCAACCGGTCGGCAGTTGACGACGCGCGAGAGCAAGTCAACGCGTGTCCGGAATTGATGTAGGTCTCTTGACGAAACCCGACGATGATCGTGTCGTCTCCGGACACGGCGCGGAGGATCACTCCATCCGGCAGCGAGGCGAGCGTCCCCGTTTGTCGATCGACCTATCTGACTGCTGGGGGCCACGCGTACGCGGGATCGAACCCAATGATGGTCGTCCCGTCCGCCGAAAGGGCGCGAGGATCGAAGGTACCAAGGCCCTGGATGGGCTGAGCTGAGGCGTCGGATGCGCCCAGCAAACACATCAGGGAGAGCGCGGCGCAGGCAGAAAGCTAAGTCTGATAAAAAGGTAGTTCCGGTTGTGAAGATGGTCCTGCCGCCTCAGGAGCTTCCCAACGCGGCGCCTCACGATGCGTCCCCATAAAATCCCTCGCGTCTTCTAGGGCAACGGCGGGGCAGACCCTTCATCCGACAGTCAATGATTCTTCCAAAGATTCGCGATCCACGCTTTGTTACCATCCGGCGCGGCGGCACCCTCACAGACCATGACCATCGGCTGCTGGCGTTATGGGCGGCGGCGTGTGCTGAGCATGTTCTGCATCTGTTCGAAGATGCGCATCCATACGACGCGCGACCGCGCCGGGCGATCGAGATGATCCGTGCCTGGACGCGCCTGGAGACCAGGATGATGGAAACTCGTGCAGCCGGAGGCAGCGCCATGGCCGCAGCGAGGCCATTGAAAGGCGCGCCGCGGTTCGCCGCCTACGCTGCAGGGCAGGCCGCCGTCGTAGCGCACGTTGCGGCCCATGAGCTCGGCGCCGCCGCCTACGCCATCAAGGCCGTACGCGCGGCGGCACCCCATGGTAGCGAGGATGACGCGGGAAGATTGGAGTGCCGATGGCAACGCGAGCAGCTGCCACCAGAGATTCGCGAGCTCGTCCTCGACGATCAAAGGTTGCGCAATCACCTGTGTTGGCACGTATTCGATCCACTCCCATCTAATCCGGATGGGATTAAAGGCTCTCTGGTACCCAATGCGCAACCCGAACACTTAATCTAAGTATGGAGGTAACATGACCCTTGCCTGGTCCATTGCCGCCATTCACCTTCTCGCCCTCGTCATCGGCTCGGCGGGGATCGGAATCCGCGCGTTCGCGCTTCGGCGGATCGACACGGATCCCGGGAGCCTGAAGACGGCCTTCGTTGGCGATTCGCTCTGGGGCATTGCGGCTATCCTCTGGATCGGCAGCGGCATCTGGCGCGCATTCGGCGGGCTGGAAAAGGGAACGGCCTATTATCTGGGCAGCATCGCCTTCTGGCTCAAGGTGATGCTGCTGTTCGGCATCCTGCTTCTCGAGATGCGGCCGATGCGGACGCTCGTTGGATGGCGCATTGCCAACTCTCGCGGCGGCGACATCGACCTTTCTCCGGCCCGGACACTCGCCCGTGTGAGCACGATCCAACTGGTCATGATCTCCATCATGGTCCTCCTGGCCACGGCCATGGCCCGCGGACTATTATCGTAGAACTATGAGTATCAAGCGGATGGACAATGTCGGCATCGTGGTCGAGGACCTCGACGTCGCCGTCGAGTTTTTCACCGAACTCGGCCTTGAGCTGGAGGGGCGCGCGCCAATCGAAGGGGATTGGGCCGACGGCGTCACCGGTCTGCACCGTCAGCGGGTCGAGGTCGCCATGATGCGGACGCCGGACGGCCACAGCCGCCTCGAGTTGTCCCGATTCGTCGCCCCACCTGTGATCGCCGACCATCGAAACGCGCCGGTGAACGCGCTGGGTTACCTGCGCGTCATGTTCACCGTCGAGGATCTAGAGGATACGCTCGCCCGGCTCCGTAAGCACGGCGCGACGGTCGTCGACAGAGTGGTCCAATACGAGGACCAGTATCGGCTATGCTACATCCGCGGGCCCGAGGGAATTCTAATTGGCCTCGCCGAAGAGCTCCAATAGCTCTCGCTCCCGAGCCCGCTTACCACCGCGCCGCTCGATCTCTGGAGTTACCCGCCTCGCGAATCGAGGAATCCGTTTACATCTAGCCAGTGAACGAAAGCATCGAACCAGCGATTGCTGGTTCGGTCCGGATTCCCGAGCCCGAAACCGTGGCCTCCGTTCTGGTACAGGTGAAATTCGACGGGCCGGCCCGCATCGAACCAGGACTTGATCACGCCGAATTGGCCACGGAAGAGGAAATCATCCGAGGCGATGACATTGAACATGGGCGGGGCGTCTTCGGGCACCTCGACCGGACCCATCCCGCCATAAATCGGACCGATGAAGGCGAGGTCCATGGTCTCGGAGTTGAGCGTGGAGTGCATCGTGAGGCCCGCGCCGGCCGAGAATCCGATCATACCGATGCGATCCGTATCGACGCCCCATTCCTCGGCCCGCTCGACGATCATAGCATACGCGGCCTCCGCATCCTCAAGCTGATTGGATAGATCCCAACGCGGCGGCCTCGGCCGTGCTTCGCCATCCGAACGATTCGATGAATCGGAAGCGGCCGCAAACATCCGATTCATGCCGTCACTGAATTCGTCGAGGGATTCCGGGGTCGGCTGGAGGCGGTATTTGAGCACAAAAGCGGCGATTCCATGCTCCACGAGCGCCTCGGCGACTTCCCAGCCCTCGTTGCCCATCGACAGCCACCTGAATCCGCCTCCGGGTGCCACGATGACGGCCGCACCGTTTGCCTTGTCCGGCTCCGGCAGGAACGGCGTGAGGGTCGCGGTGGATACGTTGCGAGCCATCGGGTCGCCCCACTGTCGAAACCAGCTCTCCGGCGCCGTCTGACCTTCGACGCCACCGGTACCGAGTGGGATGGCATTCGGCTCCGGCGGGGCTTCGAGCGGATAGATCGTTCCATCCTGAGCCGTAGCCGATGCCGGCAGAATCATCGCCGCTACGGCGAGGACGAGTGCAAAAGCCTTGATAACCGTTCTGGTCCAGTTCATGCGACTTGGTCCGGGTTTGGTGACGGGTGATTGGAATGTGGAAGGCTGATCGTGGCATGCGGCTCGCGCGGTCCGCACACGTCGAACGCAGGGCGGACGACGCGTGCGCCGGCTAAGGCAGGGACCGCACGATGTCGTTGGCGGCGTTTGCGACGAAGATGTAGAGGGGTGCCAGCGTAATTACATATTCTCCCTCATACCAGAGGAACGGCCAATCCGTCTTCATCTCCGGAAAATCCGGGGGGATGATCACGATGCCGGGTACGATGCCGCCGGGAATGAACGAGTAGTCGGCCCGATTGGCGCCGTAAGCGGCGGTGTGACTGCGGCCTCCGATGCCGGACACCATCGAAATGTTTGACGCAGGGTGCGTGCCGAGCACATAGTTGAGCGCGCGCAGCGTGTGCTCCCCACTCACGAGGTCGGGAAAGGCCTTGTGGAGGATGTAGCTGTTCATCCCGAATCGCAGCACGGCTCCGCTGCCTCCCCAGCCGCCCGTCGTGATCGGTACGCCGAATGGATTCTCGGAGGCGACCGCTTCGACTTGCTCCGCCGCCGCACGGACGGCAGCCTCGACATGCTGCCGATAGGCTTCATCCATGTACGGCATGGCGCGTACGGCCAGTGTGGAGATCCACATGAAACGCTCCTCCATCTCGGGCCACATCTCAGCAAGCCGGTCAGCGTACTTCTGCTCGCCTTGCGTGGTGATGAGCAACTCGACCGTGGCCTTCAACTCTTCCACGAAGAGGGGTCCGCCGGTGGTGTTGCCGAATTGAAAGGGGATGGGATCGTCACGGGCCGCTTCCTCATCCCACACGCGGACGGCGGTTTCGAAGGCCTCCCGGGCCAGGTCGTCGTCGAATCCGCGCAGGGCGCGACTGGCCGCCGCAAGCGCCGCAATCGATCCGTAGTCGAGCGGCGTCGATTTGTTCGTGAACGCCCAGCGATCATCCGGACGCCCCGATCGATTGCCATCCACCTCGAGACTGTCGAGCGACGGGTCGTAGATGAGGTTGTCCGTCATGGTCATTGCATCGCCGAGGTGCGTGTACTGGGCGAGGGTCGGCACGATGATGCCGTTGATCGCGTGGCCAACTGCTCGGTAGTGGGCGAGAAGCTGCAGCGTGCCGTGCTTGATCTGCTGGATGGCATCCGGGACGCCGTCAGGCCGGCGCAGGTCGACGTAGCGGTTCTCGGGCTCCACCGTCGTCTCATCCCAGTCGATCCCAAAGGTCTCGTAGGCGAGCACGAGGTCGGACACCGTCGCGTACTGGCTCTGCGTCCTGATGTCGTAGTCGCCCGCGTCGTGCCAGCCACCGCCGTTGAGCCCGGGAATGTGCTCGAACGGCTCGTACTGCGTATCCGTGGTCGGCCCCTGCTTGTACAGGTCGAAATGAAGATGATCGGTCGGCGCCTGCAGGGCATCATCGAGATGCCCCGGACCGTGCCAGACGCGATACCGGTCGTTGACGAACATGTGATCCATCTGGACCGGCATGAACGTATCGAGGGTAGACGACCAGATCGGTGGTCCGTAAACATCCTCGGCGATCCGGAAGGGACCCGTAGTGACCTCATCGAGCTCGATCACATAAAGCCCCGGCGTGGTGATGTCGCTGAAGTCGAACGTCGAATAATGGTATCGCAGATACTTGCCCCAGGACGTTGTCGAATCGGATTTGCGCACTTCCCGGCGACCATCGGGCATGATCTGCAAGAGACGCACTGAGCCCTCCATCCTGGATCCGGTTTCGATGACCGCCATTTTGGTTTGATGGGGATAGTAGCCCGCCTGCGAGTGGGCGATCACCGGAGGGCGTGTCCAGCCGGGAATTCGATGCGGCGTAACGAGCCATTCGATCACCCTTCCCGATTCGCCGCGGGGAAGGAGGCTGCGGACGACGAACCAGCCGTTTTGCGCCTTGTTGCGTCCGTCATAGAGGGAGAGCAGAGCGCCGCGGCCATCGATGGTCACACGCCGCTCCGGATCCTCCGGCGCCAGTATGAGCGTGTTGCCTTCCGCGAGCGGCATGGGTTGCGCGGTGTTCCAGGTGTTGACCGGCGACGAGAGGCCGAGATGTACATCGCGAACCGGCTCCATCGGCCCGATGGGGTGGCGAGGAACGAGTCCGGACTGATCGTCGGCCAGATATGACTTTCCGAAGTATGCCGCGGGCAAGAACTCCAGGTTGAGCCCGGCCTGCCCTTGCAGGCTCTCCGGCAGCGGCTCGTCGAGCTCGACGCTCATCAGGAAGCCATCCCCCTGGGGCTCAACCACGATCCGATATTCGAAATCGTAGTCGGAATAGGCGAGCGAGGCGACGATGCGATGCGCAGCAGTGTCGATCGTCGCTCCCCTGAATTCCGGGACGGGATCCCACTGTTCCGGACTGGTTGACAGTCTGACGTCCCCATTCGTGGCCGTCCGCACGTCGTGGTGGATCAACTCGACACCACTCACTTTTTCGTCGCCGAAGTACCCGTCGTACCAACTGCTGAAGACGACTACATCCAGCCCATTGCTCTTGAAATAGCCGGCGTCCGCATCAAGATGGAGGGTCGGCTCCTGGGCATACGCGGTCATTGCGGCAACACAAAAAAAGGGGAGGGGGAGCAGCGTCAGGCCGTATTGCATGCGCACAGGATGACGAATCGCTGAAAGTGGTCGGATGAGGAGCAGCTCTCGACCAAAAGCACTCCCTGCCCATCGCAGTATACAAAATTTAAAACGTTTCATAGGACTGTTTGAATGTTTCAAACCTTAATCATATGTTCACAGAGGCGAATTGTGGGCCCAGGCCGAGCGGCCGCACCGGGTCACGCCGATCACCCAAGCGGATCACCATTGTGCGATTTGAAAATGACCGCACTTGAAGATTTTCATCCGTAGGCAATGGAGGCTACGTGGATGTCACGTGTTACCGACCACGCTAGCAGGCCGGCAATCGGAGGCAGCGGCCTCGGTTTGCTCCTCGCGATCTTCTTTCTCATCGGAAGCGCCGCCGCTCAGAACAATGTCAACGGCAGCTTTGAGCTGACCGACGTCGGTGAGGTCACAGATCTGGCAGCCGGCGTCGAAGGCTGGGTGTTGAACGTCGGCGGCAGCGTCGTTGAGGCTCCGGTATTCGAAATCGTAGGGGAGGGGGCCCAGGATGGGGAGAAGGCGCTCGCCGTAACCGTCAATGGGACCGGTGACAATGCATGGGATATCGAGGCCACGGCTTTTCCCATCATGGTCGTGCCCGGAGAATCCTACACGTACTCCATATGGGCTCGCGCTGAGGGAGCGGGCCCGACCGTCAGCTTCACGATTGGTAACCAGTCATTCTCGGAGTATGGCCGGCTCGGGGACCGCACCATCTCGACGGCATGGCAGGAGTTCACGTTCAGTTTCACGGTCACCGACAACGAGACCGAGATTCGGGCGCCGGTCCATTTCAGCTACGCGGGCAACGTCGGCAATACGATTTACATCGACAATCTGACGATCGTAAACCCGAATGCCGGTATTCCCGCCGTCATCGTCGAGGCCGAATCCGGCACGCTGGGCGAAGGGATTCTGACGGATACCGATGAGGACGACGGCGCAACCTACATCACGGCCGCCGAAGATGTCGTCGATGGCAGTTTTCCTGGTGAAGGGCGGACGGCCAGCTACGAAGTCACCTTCGAGCAGCCCGGCTGGTACGACCTTTATGCACGCGTCTATGTTGGTCCGGCCTCCTACGACGACGACAGCTTCTTCTATGCCGATTCTTTCGGCGTCAAGGACCCCACCTCACCGGAAGACTGGATCAATGCGAATCAACTTGCTGCGGCCGGTTTCAGTGAGCCGGACGATTTCGTCACCGGTGTGGGAGGCCTGGGAGCCGGAGTGTGGAAGTGGGTGAACCTGTCCGAGAACAGCTTCAACAATGTCCCCTCCGACTCCTTCTACGTCACTCCGGAGAATCTCACGGTCACGTTCCAGGCCGGCATGCGGGAGGATGGCCTCCTCATCGATAAGTTCGCGTTCGGCCAGTCCGATCTGTTCTACACGGTAGGCAATCTCGACAATGGTGAACCGGGCTCGCGCGACATGGGAGAAGGCCCGGAGTTGCCCGAAGTACCACTGGCAGATGGCTTCGATAAGTTTCTGGGCAACGTCTACAGCAATCCGCAGCTCGAGAATTTCCTCTACTACTGGAATCAGGTCACCCCGGAGAATGCCGGCAAATGGGGGAGCGTCGAGCCCGTCCGCGACACGTTCAATTGGGCCGAGCTCGATGCCGCCTATGCCTTGGCGAAGGACAACGGCCTACCATACCGCTATCACGTGCTCGTCTGGGGTGCCCAGCAGCCGGGCTGGATCTTGGAGCTCCCACCCGCCGAGCAACTCGAGGAGATCGAAGAATGGTTCCAGGCCGTGGCCGAGCGCTATCCGGATATCGACTACCTCGAGGTCGTCAACGAGCCACTGCCCGGTCACAATCCTCCCGACGGACAGTTCGGTCGGGCCAATTATATCGAGGCGCTCGGGGGCGCGGGCGAGACGGGTTGGGACTGGGTGATCAAGGCCTTCGAGATGGCCCGGGAGATCTTCCCCGCCGAGACCAAGCTGATGATCAACGACTTCGGAATCTTGAGCAGCACGGCATCGGCGCAGCAGTACGTCGAGATCATCGAGCTGCTACAGGAGCGCGATCTGATCGACGCGATCGGCGTGCAGGGCCACGCATTCTCAACGACTCCGGGGGCTCCGATTACCGCAGTCCTCGACATCCTCGGTGAGACCGGCCTGCCGGTTCAGGTGACGGAGATGGATGTCGACGGCAATCCCAACGAATCGCCGTTCGTGACGCCGGCGCAATCCGATCAGGCTCAGCTCACATCCATGCAGCGGATCTTCCCGGCGATCTGGGAGCATCCGAGTGTCATAGGGGTGACCATGTGGGGATGGCGGCCGGGCTTGTGGCGGACGGACCAGGAGGCTTACCTCGTCCGAAATAACGGTGAGGAGCGCCCGGCGCTTCAGTGGCTGCAGGAATACCTGACTGAACAGCGGTCCGTCGATGTCGAGAGGCCGCTGGAGGTACCCATGACGCTAACGGTCACGTCCAGTCCGAATCCATTCTCCCGTGTTGCTCACATTCGATACGTCCTTCCCCGGAATGCCGACGTGACGCTTCAGGTCTACGACGTAACCGGGCGCCTGGTCAGGACCCTCGTCTCCGGTCTCCAGACGGCCGGAAATCACGAAGTGTCCTTTGATGCGAGCGGCCTCGCGAGCGGCATCTACCTCTACAGACTCGAAGCGGATCAGTACATGAAGACCGGAAACATGGTGCTGGCGAAATAGCCCGAGAAAACCATCCCTAAACGACGTTTATGCAGCCTAGAACGCTTCTTGCGCTTGCGCTCCTGGTAGTAATGGGCGCCGTTCCGGCCTATGCACAGACCGGGCGCATCGTTGGTATTGTCACTGACGCGGGAAACGGTGATCCCCTGCCGGGGGCCAACGCGATCGTCCAGGGAACGAGTATTGGCGCTGCCGCCGACTACAACGGCCGTTTCATCATTCCGAATGCCCCTGCCGGCGAGCGAACGCTGGTAGTTTCCTACGTCGGATATGATCAGAGAGCAATCCCGGTCGCTGTCGTTGCCGGGGAGGAAATCTCGGTAGAGGTCGAACTGTCGTGGGCAGGTGTCGAAGGCGGAGAAATCCTGATCACCGCCCAGGCGCAGGGACAGCTCCAGGCCATCAATGAGCAATTGAGTGCCCGGACCATCTCCAACGTCGTCTCGGCGGAGCGCATCCGTGAGCTTCCCGACGAGAGTGCGGCGGCAGCGGTGAGCCGGCTTCCCGGGGTTTCCCTCCAGAACGGCGACCAGATCGTCATCCGGGGCATCGAGGCGAAGTACAACACGGTGGCGGTCAACGGCGTCCAGCTTCCGTCGACGACGACGAACCGGACGACCGGTCTCGGTTTCGTTTCGGCCAACATGCTCTCGGGCATCGAGGTGTCGAAGACCCTGACCCCGGCGATGGACGCCAACAGCATCGGCGGCAACGTCAACCTTCGCCTGCGCGAGGCCCCCGAAGGGCTGCACTACGATGCCATGTTCCAGGGTGATTACAACACTCAGGATCGTACCTCGGACAACTATCGCATCTGGGCCAGCATCAGTAATCGCTTCATCGATGGTCGCCTGGGTGCATTCGTTCAGGGCAATGCCCGTCGGTTCAACGGCGGGGGCGACATCGCGTCGGCGACATGGCAGCCGCTTCCGCAGGCCGATCCAGTGGCGGGTAGACGCCCGTACGGATTGAGTCAGTACGATCTGCAGGATCAGATCAACGTGGATAACGAGTACGGTGCGAGCATCCTGCTCGATTACCGGCTCTCGAACACCGGAAAGCTAATCTTCCAGAGCGCATACTCGTCGGAGGACTTCGACAACGTCAGCTTCATCGACCGGATGTTTCTGACTGCGGGAAATCGGGAGTTCCGCATTCAGAGGTCGATTGGAAGCCGGTACCTCCTCGTGAACTCACTCCAGGGTGATCATGAGCTCGGGCCTGTTGGTGTCGACTGGTCGCTTTCCCATTCGTCGAGCCGGAGGGAGGATGACCTGGGGTACGAGACGGCCTTCATAGGGACGGCCTACTTCGAAGGTAAGACCCTGCCGAACTGGACGTCCGAAGACCAGGTCTTCAACATCGAGCTCATGGAAGGGAATCCCGGCGCGGTGGGGGATGGATTCACGAACTACGAAGACTTCGGCGAGCGACGGTTGGTTGGCGCCCTCAACCTCACCGTGCCGTTCTCGGCGGGATTCCTTGTTGGAGAGCTCGCAGGGGGCGGAAAATACACGCGGCTCAACCGAGATCGCGATCTCCTCCAGTATTACCGTCGTCTTGCCGACGGCGGTGGTCAGAACACAGGCGCTGCCGAGTACCTTCAGAGCATCGGCGCCGATCCAAATGCCGCTCTCCAGTTAAACGTCTTCCATGACGCAGAATACATGGATGAACGCGGCTCGTACTACCTGGATGGCCGGTGGCCGTTCAGCGGCGCGCTGAAGGTTGATTATCTGGACAACTACTTTCGCCTCGCTCAGACCGGTTGGCAGACGCCGGCGCTCGCACAATCCAACCGTTTCGACTACGTCGCGGAGGAAGAAGTCGCCGCCGCCTACATCATGGGCGATTTCAACATCGGGCGATACCTCAACCTGTTGGGCGGCGTACGATATGAGAAGTTCAGCTTCGACAACAAAGCCCCCTTCGTAAACCAGACGCTCTACGACGGGCAGGGAGATGTCCGTGACACGCTGAGGGTGGATAGGTCGATGGGCGAGTGGTTTCCGAACGTTCAACTTCAGATCGAGCCAACCAGCTGGTTCGACATCCGACTCGCCTATACCAAGGCGACATCACGTCCGGATTACCAGTTCTTGCTACCTAACACGTGGGTCGACTCAGGAGAGCGGGGCCAGGCCGGCAACCCAAATCTCCGACCCACTATTGCGCACAGCCTGGACGCCTACTTCTCGTTGCATTCCAATCGCGTGGGTCTATTCACGTTCGGAGTCTTCACGAAGAAGCTGATCGACGTGATTCGTCCGGTTTCGATCCAGCGTCGTACCCTCGAAAATTTTGAGGGTACGTACTGGGCACCGGTCAATGCAGGTTATGCCGAGTGCTCGGACGGACGCGTACGCATCTCCTGCGAGGACACGAACGGCGACGGCGTCCCCGACGGCCAGCTCGTGCCGGACATCAATCCCGTCGGCCTCATCGAGACCTATGTCAACAACCCGTACGACGGACGGATCAACGGCTTCGAGGTCGACTGGCAGACCAACTTCTGGTATCTACCCCGGCCTCTCAACAGCCTGGTGCTCAACATCAACTACACCAGGTTACACTCCGAGATGGACTACCAGTCAATTTTCCTCACACAGGAGCCGGGTTGCACGTTCTTCTGCGACATCGTCCAAGTCGACACCCTCCGGAAAGGTCGGCTCTTCCAGCAGGCCGACAACGTGGTAAACGTTGCCCTTGGCGTCGACATCGGCGGGTTCTCAGGGCGGATATCCTTCAGGTATCAGGGCGAAATTCTGGCGGGCCTCGATCAACGCGATCCGGCGAACGATACCTTCGCCCAACCGGTCTACGCCTGGGACTTCTCCCTTCGCCAGCGACTTCCCCTTCCTGGACTCTCGCTGTTCTTCAACGGCGTCAACGTCACCCATCCCGCGGGCTACAACAACCGCTCGCTGGTTGTCGGGCCCGACGCAACAGGGGTTACTAACGCAACGACTCAGATATCATACTACCCGCGTCGCTTTCAGCTAGGTATCAGGTATCGCCGGTAAGGATGAACTCCGGAAGAGGCGTCAAGCGCCCTTCGAGGAACGAACACGCAATCCATCAACGAACCACTTAGCAGGTACTCCCATGACTCGAAAGCTACTAATCTGTACGGCGCTCCTACTCGCCACGTACGGGGCGGAGGCGCAGCCTCTGGAGGACTTCGTCCTCGAAGTGCGCGGAGACACGTTAGTCATTGCCGACTTCTTTGACGCCGGTGGCACGGCCAGTACGCTGGGTGCGGTCATTCAGGCCGACACAGAGGCCGGAAACGTACCGGAAGGCCGCGTCTATTTGCTGCATGCCGGATCCAACGGCACACTTGAATCGGGCAGTATGGCCCTCTATCTCTTTGATGCCGCCATACCCGAGCAGGGCCGCCCGCTCAACATTGTGGGAGAGTTCTGCGGCTTGATGGTGCAGGGGGATGATCCCAATTGCCGACCACCGACGATCGCCGGGTTCCAGGACGCCTCGAACAACCCCGTCCTCGCCACGATCGCGATCAGTCATGACCTGACGATGAAGAACATCCACTTCACGAGTGCCCACACACAGGGCCAGGCGAACTGGAGCTTTATCGACGTCAATGGCGACAATCTTACGGTGACCTGGGAGAATGTGCTCGGCGAGCACAACCGCTGGGTGTGGATCAACTCGAACGACAACCCCGGCACGACGCTGATCATCAAGGACAGCTACTTCCTCAATGCCACCGATCAGCCCTCCCGCCGGAATGGCGGCGTGTACGACGCGGTCGGCGTCCCGACGGAGAGCGTCTGGGTGGAGAATACTACCCACGTCCAGAACGCGGGTATGCAGTACAAATTCCGCAACTTCGCTCCGTCCAGTGTGGTGTTCAACCACAACACGTTTGTCAACGCTGCGGGGCAGATTTTCCTCGGTTTCGGATACCTCACCCACTTCGTCGCGACGAATAACCTGTTCGTCAACAGCAACTTCCAGCCGTACTATCCCGGCCTTGACTACACGGAGATGTACGGCGAAGAAACGGCCGTCGAGGACTTCCTCCCGCACGGCATCATCAACGTGGACTATCTCCCGAAGGATGAACAGGGGAATACGTACGCGAATACAGCGGCATCGTGGCCGGAACCCGAGCCGTTCGAAGAGGCCGACCGGAAGATCCTCGTCGATCTGAACGCCGCTTACTGGGATGACCAGTTGCTCGAGATCCCGGATGCCTTGAACACAGCGGGTATTGAAGGCGACGTTTGTGAAGCCGACAACTGCGTGACGGGCGATCCCTCTCTCAACTGGACGACGCAGGCGATCCTCGCCAATGACCGAACGATGGCCATCTTCAACGACGATGACCAGTTCCCGCTCGTTACCTGGGGCACGTGGTACCAGGACGGCGATCCGGGCTTCGTAAACGGCCCCGGCATGGTCCAGGCGCTCTACAATTGGGGCTACGATGCCGCCAATAGCGGTATCACGGTGCAGGAGCTCATGCCGAAGGTCCGCACCGCAGGAAACGAAGCCGGCAATGAGATCGATGACGAGGACACCAACAACTGGATCGTGTTCGACTGGCCGGTTGCCGTGAATCTGTCCTACACGAATGCGACATACCTGCAGGGGGGCCTCAACGGATACCCGATCGGCGACCTTAACTGGTTCCCGGCCGAGAAGGAGAGCTGGTTGGCGCAGCGCGACGCCGAATATGCGGCGATCGAGGCAGCCGTTGATGCCGGCACGACCGTGACGGCCATCGAGCATGTGAATGCCGAGCTACCGACGTCCGTTCAGCTCGACCAGAACTATCCGAACCCCTTCAATCCGTCGACCACTATCCGTTTCGCGCTCGATGTCCCGCACGACGTTGAGCTAGCGATATACGATGTTCTGGGCCGCCGCGTCGCGACGCTCGTAAATGAGCATCTGGCTGCGGGCACCTACGAGGTCGATTGGGACACCCGAACCGGGTTCGAGCTTGCAAGCGGCATGTACATCTACACGCTTCGCGCGGGCGATTTCGTCGAATCAAGACAGATGGTGCTCACGAAGTAAGGGCCCATGCCTGAATGAGCCGTGTGGCTCCCTCCGAGGACCCGGGGCTGCGGCGGGGTTGGCTGCGGTCCCGGGTTCTTCTGTTTCGGCGAGCAAAAATCCATCAACGGATAGGATATGAGGATCATCACCATATTTGCCGCGCTCGCCGCGTGCGGTGTGATCGGCGTCGCGGGGCAGGCACAGCCGACCCGACACGTCCTCGCGGAGGTCGAATCACGGGAAATCACCCTCAGCGAGCTGGCGGATTACATGGAGGGCCGGGTCTACCTGTACCTGTATCCCGACCGCGCGGAGGCGTATCGGCGGGCTCTCGACGATTTGATTACGGACAAGCTCAAGCGGATCGACTTTTTCGAGTCCGGCCTGGCCCGCGAGGATTCGATTATAGGCTCCCTGCAGAGGATTGTGACGGAGGAAATGGTGCTGGCTTATGCCCAGGAACGCTATGAAGGCCGCTACCTGAACGAGCAAACGATTCGAAATGAACATGAGAGCATGGGGCGGGTCGTTTTTTATCGCCAGATCGTATTGCGAAAGCCGCCGGCGGCCTCCGATCCGGAACTCGAGTCCCTTCGGGCTACCGTTCACGAAATTCGGGAAAGGATCGATGCAGGTGTGCCCTTCGATTCGCTCATCGATCGGTATTCGGCAACAGCGAGCATGGGTGGACACGCGCCCATACGGTTGACCTGGGCTCAGACCGTCCGAAGTCCACGCGATTATATCCTGTTCCATCTGTCACCCGGCGACGTTCGGAGCTTCGAAGGACCCGATCGATTCACGATCACCCGCATAGAGCGGATCGAGCGGGTCGAGCCGCCGTCCCTCGAGGTAGCTCGCGAAAGGATTGTCGAGGCACTTCATGCACGCCATGCCGCCCACGCCACGCGCGCCTTTCGCGAGGAATGGAATGCCGCGGTGGATAGCCTTTCGCTCCGGTGGGATCCGTCTGGCCTTCAACAGGTGGTGGACTGGTCGAATACGGAGGGATTTTTTGAGGGAGATGGTGACGCGATGGTCGAACAGTACCTTCGCGATCATGAAGACGCGATGGTGCTGGCGGATGAACACGGTGTCATAAGGCTGAGTGATATCCCGGATATCATCAACAACGTATTGACATTGGAGGCATCCGGTGGCCATTCCAGAGAATTGATCCAGGACTATCTGCTCGAAGCCGTACGTACGAAGAGAATAGCTGATCGGGCACGTGCGGTCGGAGTGCAAAACAAGGTATGGGATGCATACACACCGAGTCAGCCACTCGCGCAGGCATTCGTTCGGATCTATAATGAAGTAAACATCAAGAACAAGATTCCGAGACCCGAGAATGATGCTCTTCTGGCTTTCTATGAAGCGCATCACGACTCGCTGTTCTATCAGCTTTCAAGAGTCAGTACGGAAATCATCGTCCGAAAGGACGAAGAGGAAATCACCGCGCTATTGGAGAAGGTGAAGGCGGGTGCATCATTCGCGGAGGTATCCAGCCGGCGGCTGATTCGATCTTTCCAGCGGTCGCGAGACGGCACGATCGAGGTACTCAACACCCGGGAGCCGCCCTACCTGGGCGAGGTCGCCTTGGGGTTGCAGGAAGGAGAAATCGCCGGACCCATCGCCTACGATGATGCCAAGGAAGGTCGCGTCTACGCCATCGTGCGGGCCATGCGGCGGCTCGAAGCGCGGCAGCTGTCTTTCGACGAGGCCCGAGAGCGCGTGAAGGAAGCGTTCCTTGCACATCACGAGGCTCGACTTGCCGAGGAAATCGCCTCCGACCTAAGGAAGAGATATCGAGTCACCGTCTACGGTGATGTATTGGCGCAGTTGACGGACGAGTCACGGTAGCGCGCGAAGTGCGCATATGCATCGAAATACATGATCCCCAAATTCAGTCTGATGATTCGACTCTTCGCCGCCTTCGTGCTCCTCGCTTTAGGTTTGCCTGCTTCGGTTTTGGCCCAATTCGGGCCTGTCGCGGCGATGCCGGGCGTTGAGATCCAGAGAATGGCGAACATTCCTACAGGAGGTTTTTCGGTAAATCGTCATCCCGTCCGCATCGCACAGAACCCGATGGACGGGGCGCTCTATGCGCTGGCTACGAGCGCCCCTGACGGTCGCGACGTCCCGGCCACAAGTATCGTATATCGTCTCGATCCGGCGTCGGATGGCAC
>Ga0079224_100002544_pt1 | contig 22256 bp, 17 predicted proteins | sample Stecom2015_FD_80414 | JGI IMG/M metagenome (GOLD analysis project Ga0079224, IMG submission 80414) | Agricultural soil microbial communities from Utah to study Nitrogen management - Steer compost 2015 | ecosystem: Environmental > Terrestrial > Soil > Agricultural land | place: USA: Utah...
GGAAAACTCATCGACGCTGGCACCGCACCGTACCGCGCCACCGTCAAGCTGACCGGCAAGCAGCGCTTCTACAAGGACCGGCTGCACTACGAGACCGAAGATGGCAAGTGGCTCAGCGATCTGGACGCCTCCCGGCTCGACCCGGCCAAGAGGATGCCCGGCTGGGGCAAGGCCGGCGAGAAATGGATCGACATCAACCTCACCAAGCAGACGCTGATGCTGTACGAGGGCGAGCGGCCCGTCTACGCCACGTTGATCTCGAGCGGTGAAGCGGGGCTCTCCGATCCGGAGCACACCACCGCCACCAAGCGCGGCATCTTCCGCATCCACACCAAGCACGTGACGGCCACGATGAGCTCGGACGAAGCCGGTGAGGAGTTCGAGCTCAGGGACGTGCCCTACGTGCAGTACTTCGACAAAGAGGGCTACGCGCTGCACGGCGCCTATTGGCACGACCGGTTCGGGATCCCGAAGAGCCACGGCTGCATCAACCTGTCGCCGGAAGACGCTCGGCGCGTGTTCTTCTGGACCGAGCCGCAGCTACCCACGGGGTGGCACGGGGTCTTGCTCCCCTTGAAGGGCACGGTGATGTTCGTTCACCCGTGACGCGCGCGCCGGCCCGCGCGGCTCAGCCCCGCGCGCTCAGCCCTCGCTGTTGGAGGCGTCGGCCGCGCCCGCGTCACTCGCGCCCGCGTCGCCCCCGCCGTCATCCGCTCCAGCGTCCGCGGGCAGCGGACACCCCTCGGTGGGCGACAGGGTGAGCTCGATCGCGTGCCCCAGCGCCCCGCCATCCGCGGTCGGGATCGGCGCGCCGTCACCGCTGCGAAGCTCCGCGACCAGCGTGAACACCGACGGGACAGCGATCTCGGGCAGCGGCACGAGCACCGAGGTGAGCGTCGAGGCCACGGCGCTCGGTTCGCCCTCCGAGCCCTGCAGCGCGACCACCACAAAACCACAGTTGGACGCGCTGCCGCAGGCGCCCGGTGGTTGCAGGCGCCAGTTTTGCAGCGTCCCGGGCTGAGGACACCGCGCCTGCGCGCGCGCGCAGGCGGGGTCGCTGTCGGCGGCTGGGTTCGGCCCGATTTCCACCAAGAGCGGCTGCGTCGGATCACAACCAACGGACACGCTCGCGCGGTCGCTCTCGACCGGCACCCGCTCGCCCGGAACCTGCTGGACCGCCAGGACGCGCAGCGCCGGGGGCGGGGGCGGGGGCTCTGGCTCGTCGCCGCCGCAGCCGGTGAACAGGGCGGCGAGCACGAGCGAGCGGGCTGCGACGGGGTACCAGCGGAGTCTTTTCGACGAGGGGGTGCGGGCGGGCGCCGGCATGGTCGGCGGACGCTATACGAGAAGCGCCGCGGTAGCTAGATCACCGATCCGTTTGCCAGCGCGAAGATCGAGGCCGCCCTAGAATCTACGGAGCAAGCCGTTTGTCGCGGGAAATGAGGCCATCTAGAGCACCGAGCCGTGAGCAGACGAGCGGGTTTCCCGAAGCATCGGGGCCCTCACCCGGAGGGGGGCCCCGATGCTTCGGGATCTCCGCTCTGGCAGACGGATCGGTGCGCTACTCGTCGCCGCCGACGTGCCGGCAGATCCGAGCGCGGAAGCTGCCCTTGACGGCGGTGGCCGGATGCTCGGCGGTGCCGCTGAACTCGAACGCCAAAATACCCTCCACGTGGCCGCTCGGTGTGAGGAGCGCTTCGGTCAAGCGCAGCTGGCCGCCCGGCTGCAGCACGAAGCTCTTTGGCCCCACGCGGACCGCCGGTGCGGCGTAGCTTCGCTCCGGGCGGGACGGGGTGCCGCCGTGGGCCTCGTGGCCCGCCCAAACGTACTCTCCTGTGCCGAGCGCCGAGCCCGGCGGCGCGACCGCGACCACGGTGATCGACGCGGCGCCTTCGGGCGGCGGCACGAAGCGCTCGCACGACGCCTCGTAGCCAGCCAGGGTGATCCTGAGCTCCCTGCCGGCCCCCGCCGCCGGCTCCAGGTATTCGGCAAAGGCGGCGATCGGCTCGAACTCGATGCGGTCCGCGCGCGCCGGTCCGAGCACGAGCTGGATGCGATCGCCAGGCTCGGAGCGGCAGCCAGCAGAGAGCGCCAGCAGGAGGAGCCCAGCGCCCGCGTCAATCCATGGATCAAGTGCCACGTTCGGGGTCAACCCGTAGCGCGGTTCGACTCCGTCGCAAAGGGCCAGGCTCGGTCGAGCAGCTTGCCCGCGGCGTCGCGCAGCGCTTGGCGGACGGCGGTCGCGCCCGGTCTCGAGCGCGGATCGCGGCGCAGGCAAGCCGCCAGGATGATCGACAGCTCCTTGAGCTCCGGATGTCGGCCGAGCTGCAGCAACTTGTCGGGCCAGCCGTCGTGCGAAACGTGCAGGGAGACCACGCTGGTCTCGTTCTCCGAATCGAACAACGTCTCCGTGGTCAAGAGCTCGAAGGCCGTGCACGCGAAGGCGTAGATGTCGGCGGCGGGCGGCAGCGCCGTGTGGCCTTTCGGGACCAGGCCCAACACTTCGGGGGCGCAGTACTCGAGCGTGCCGCAGCCGGGCCGCAGCTGCCGCCCGCTGAGCCCGAAGTCGACCAGGACCGGCGTCTCTCCGTCGCGCAAAATCACGTTCGAGGGTTTGACGTCCAGGTGCCCGACGCCCACGCGGTGCATCGCCTCGAGCCCGGCCAAGATCCCGTCCAGGTAGCGAAGGCTCTTGTCCGCGGTCAGCGAGCGGCTGCGGATCAAGCGATCGAGGCCCATGCCCTGGATCAACTCCATCACCAAGATGGGCTTCGGCCGCGCGGCGAGATCGAAGGTGACGAAGCGCGCCAGGTTCGGGTGGTGCGGCAACGACAGCAGCGCGCCGGCCTCCTCTCGGAACATCTGCAAAAACTCGTACTCCGACAGGCTGCGGGCGGTCGTCGGATCGTACTCGGGCACCTTGAGGGCGAACGCCTCGGCCTTGCTGTCGTGGCGTTCCTCGAAACGCCGCGCCACGAACACGGAGCTCACCCCCCCGCTGCCGAGCGCTCGCACCACGTAGAAGGCGCCGATGGTCCGCCGGGGCAGGAGCCAGTCGGGCAACGCCGAGCGGCGCTTTTCGATCGGGATCGGGAACACGTCGCTCGCGCCGGCGATGGGTAGGCTGTCGAGGCGCGCGGCGACGCGCTCGATGGCCTCGGCCAACGGCGGTGGCAGGTCGGCGATCAGCTCCGCGATGGCCGCCTGCACCTGCTGTACGTTCGGCGGCGTGCCGCTGCTCACCGCGTATTCGATCAGGTTCGACAGCGGCGCCGTCTCGGAGGCGTCGGTGATCGCCCACGCGCCGTCGTCCCCGAACAGCCGCCGCGCCGCGCTGATCTGCAGCTGGCGGATGGCGTCTGCCGCGCTCTCCAGCTCACCGACGGAGTTTGGCGCAGACCCCGAGCGGTCGACCAGCTCGCTCAGGCCGCGCGCCATCGCGAGCGACTCCAGCGCGCGCCCGAGCCGCAGCATCACCAGGCGGAGCGCCTCGCCGCGGTACGACCCGCCCGCGCTGAGCCCGCGGCTCAGCGCCACCAGCCGCCCGGCCGTGAGCAGCTCCGGATCGATCGGGTGCTCCGACTCCAGCTCGTTTCTGATCTCGCCGGCGTCGGCGTCGCCGCTCAGGAAGACGGCGTACGCGGCAGCTCCCTCCGCCAGGTCCGGGTGGATGGTGGCTTGGGCGATGGCCCTCATGCTCTGCGCATCGGTGAGCCGCCGCGTGAGCACCAGCAAGAGATCGCTCGGCTCGGCCACCCCTTCACGGATGCTGGCGTCGAAGGTGCGCGCCAGCGTGGCGCACAAGATGCGATGGACGGACGGATCGGGGCCCGCCGCCAGCCGATCGAGCAGGACCTGTGCGGCGCGGCGCATGCGCCCCCGAATGCGCTGCACGTCCTCTTCGGCGTCGCCGTGCGCCGTGTCCAGGTCGATGAGGTGGAGCAGCGCTCGCAGCTGTCGCTGGCTGATGAGGGTGGCGACCTTGACCTCGTCGGGCGAGCTGGCGCGCTGCTCGTGCTCGAACACCCACTCGGCCAGGCGGTGGTGCACCCGCTCGAGCGCCGGGATGCTGGTGACGGAGTCGCCCGGCTTTCTGCCGAGCAGCAGGAGGTTTGCCAGCCGCGGCCGCTCGAGCACGTTGTCGTCCAGATCCGCCAACCGCTCGATGAGCTGCGGGAGCAGCTGCTCTTCTCGGGCGTCCAGCCCGAGCAGCTCGTTCACGCCCTCGTGCGCCGCGTTGAGCGCCTCGACGGCCAGCTCGTAGGCGGCGCGCGCGCCGGTGGTCTCGAAGGCCCCCAGGGCGCGGCGCACGGCATCCCCTGCGCCCGAATCGACGACGTGCTTGCGCGACAAGGCTCGGAGCGCTCGCTCGAGCACCGCGCGCACCGCCGGGTTGTCCTCGGCGGGCCGCTGGGCGAGCAGCAGGCGGAGCGTGCCGGCGGCGCGCTCGCCGAAGCTCGGGTGGGTGCAGTCGCCGAGCAGCGCCGCGATCGCCTCCGCGACGTCGGGGCGCCGGGTGGTGCTGAGCAGGTCGAGCAGCTCCTCGGCGGCGTCGGGCTCGGCCTCGATCACGCGCGGCAGCTCGTAGACGAGCGTCGCCAGCAGGCCGGGATCTTGGCGCGCCACCGGTCCCTCGACGAGCTGTCGGCAGCGCTTCAGCGCCTGCTCCGGTTCCGCGACCATCGTCGCCACCAGTGCCACGGCACCGCGCCGCCACTCGGTGGGCGAGAGCGCTGGCTCGAGGTTCAGCTCGATGTCCTCGCGCAGGTGCGGATCGCAGGTGGCCAAGAGCCCGCGCGCCACGGCGGCGTGACGCCAGACGAGCGGCTCCCGGTCGAGCAAGAGCCGTGTGAACGACGGCCGCAGCGTGTCCCCAAGCATCACGTCGCGCGCGTAGGTGTCCCCTTGCAGGGCGCGCATGCTCGCCTCGCGGGCGGCGTGCTCGAGCAGCTTGGCCGCGAGCCGCCGCGCCGGCAGCGGCCCGGTCGACGGGCGCACCAGCCAGCGCTCGTGCAGCTCGCGGCGGCACACCAGGCTGAGCGCCAGCGCGTCGGCGTTGACGTTCGCCCCCACCGGCAGGTCGAAGACGAGCCCGACCCGCGCCGCCAGCGGCGCCGCCTCGAGCTGGCGTCCGGAGCCGAGCGCCATCCGCGCTGCAACGGCCGCGAAGGTCGCCGCGGTGCCCTCGTAGAGGCGTGCGGCCACCCGCCGCCCCAGATCGCGGCGTTCGCGGCCAGACGGCAGCGCCGCGCTGAGCTCGAACAAGGCGACCGTCGCCGGCCCGGGCGCGAGCCAATCGAGGTCGTCGGCCAGACCCGTCTCGAGGGCCGCGCGCACAGCGCGCAGCAAGATGTCCGGGTTCATGCCATCGAGCGGAGGAGGGCCCTGGACGCGGACGTTTTGTCCGAGTGCGGTGATGGCCTGCCGCCAGCTCGCGCGCCGTTCCGTGGCATCGGAAAAGCGGACGAGCGTGACCAGCGCCTCGACGGGACTAGGTCGGCCACGCATGGTTCGACGATCTCTATCTTACGGCCAAAGACACGAAAACTTTCGAGCTTTTCGCGCTACAGCGGACGGTTACAGCCACCTTCAGCGAACTTCTGGATACGGCACGCCGGCGTCGCTCGTTCACGCCAACCCAGGCCATTTCGACACGCGCGCCAATCCCCCGGTGGTTTTTCCCGAGAAGCCGTCGCCGAGCGCTCCACGCCAGCGAGCGTACCAAGTTGGTGCGGAGTTTGTAAGCGCCTCCGCCGAGAACACGTAAAGTGAGGTCCGACATGCAGAAGGTTTGGCGCTGGTTCGGGGTCGCGGTTACAGGGTGGGTAGGTGTGGCGTGTGTCGTACAAGAGGGTGAAGGCGACACGGCCGAGCTCCGACAGGTGGTCCCACCCGCCGAAGCCGTGCTGCTCGCGGGACCCGAGTCGAGCGCGGCTCCCGAGGGCGAGGCCAGCGCCCAGCGGACCCTCTACGCGGCAGGCGAGCCCTGGGCGCAGGGCCCATGGGCAAAGTATTACGGGCTGACGCGGCACGTCCGCGACCAGATCAACGCGGTGACCCGGCACGTGCTCGGCGGCGTGTGGTTCATTGTGCACACCCCGCCCACCGACGTGTCGGCGGGGCGCGCCGTATGGGGGCCGTACACCGACGCGCTCGAACCGGTGACCTATCGCCTCGTCGTGCTCAAGATCGGGCGCGCCGAGTACACCTACACGTTGGAGGGGCGGCCGCGCGGGTCCACCTCCGAGGCGGACTATCGGGTCGTGCTGCAGGGCAGCGGCTACGGCCCCTCGCACCCGGACCGCGGCAAGGGCTTCTTCGAGGTCGACCTGGATACCGCGCGCGCGCTCGATCCGCTCAAGAACACGGGCTCGGGCACGCTGCGCATCGAGCACGATCTGCCGGCGAATGCCTGGGGAGCGCGGCCCGCCTTGCCGCGCACCGTGACTGCGACGGCGACGCCGAGCGACATCGACGCCTACTGGACCGTCACCTCCTCCCAAACGGAGGCGGGCGGCCAGCTCGACATGAACGCGCGCGACGATCTGGACGCGTCCAAAATGACCGAGCTCGAAGACATCCGCATCTTCAGCCGCTGGAACGAGAGCGGCGCGGGGCGCGCGGACATCGTGCTGTCCGAGGGAGACATCCCCGAGGCGATCGGTCAGGTCACCGCAGTCGAGTGCTGGGGGAGCGACTTTCTGCGGAGCTACTACGGTGACTCCGTCGACTTCGAGCCCGCCGAAGGGGATCCGAGCGCCTGCGCCTTCGAGGCGGCCTCCTTTTGAGCCAGGGGCACGGGCAGCGCTGAGCCGTGCCCGGTGGGGCGCCTTATACTGGTCGGCATGCAGCCCCGTGCCCCCGCCAACGAACCGGTGTTTGCCTACGCTCCAGGCAGCTCGGAGCGCGACGCCGTGCTCGAGCAGATCGAGTCGCAGTCCAAATGGGTGATTTCGCTGCCGCTCGTCATCGGCGGTCAATCGGTCGAGACCGCCCGAACGGCGGCGGTGAAGGCGCCGCACCGACACAGCCTGCAGCTGGGGCAGGCGGCGCAGGCGGAGCCCTCTCACGTCCGACAGGCCATCGAAGCGGCGCTCGCGGCGCGCGGATCGTGGTCGCGCCTCGAGCTTGGCGAGCGCGCGGCGATCTTCCAGCGCGCCGCGGCGTTGCTGGCGGGCCCCTGGCGCATGCGGCTGAACGCTGCGACGATGCTCGGGCAGAGCAAGACGGTGCACCAGGCGGAGATCGACGCCGCCTGCGAGCTGATCGACTTCTTCCGCTTCAACGCCTGGTTTGCCGAGCGCATGAGCGCCGAGCAACCCCTGTCTACCCTCACGGAGACCAATCGCAGCGAGCTGCGCCCGCTCGAGGGGTTCGTGGTGGCGGTGACGCCGTTCAACTTCACCTCCATCGCGGGCAACCTGCCCACCGCGCCGGCGCTGATGGGCAACACCGTGGTCTGGAAGCCATCGCCCCACGCGATGCTCTCGGCGCACTACATCCTGCGGCTGTTGGAGGAAGCGGGCTTGCCGCCGGGGGTGATCAACCTGGTCTATGGCGACGCCCAGCTCATCACCCGCGAGCTCCTCTCGCACCCGGACTTCGCAGGTCTGCACTTCACCGGATCGACCAGCGTGTTCCGGGGGTTGTTTCGGACCATCGCGTCCGGGCTCGACCGCTACCGGAGCTATCCGCGCATCGTGGGCGAGACCGGGGGCAAGGATTTCATCGTCGCTCACCCGAGCGCTGACACCGATGCCCTGGCCGTCGCGATCCTGCGCGGCGGCTACGAGTACCAGGGGCAGAAATGCTCCGCCGTTTCACGTGTCTACGTCCCCAGGTCTTGCTGGACCGCGGTTCGCGAGCGCTTGCTCGAGCAGCTGTCGGCGGTGCGGGTGGGAGATCCCACGGATTTTCGGAGCTTCATGGGGGCCGTGATCGGACGGCATGCGTTCGAGCGCATCCGCGGCTACCAGGAGGCCGCCCGCGCGGACGCCGGCTGCGAGGTGCTGTTTGGCGGCGGGGGCGACGACGAGCAAGGTTATTTCATCGAGCCCACGCTGGTGCGGGTGGACGACCCGCGGCACCGCTTGATGCAAGAGGAGATCTTCGGGCCCGTCGTCGCCGCCTACGTCTACGAAGACGATCGCTTCGAGCAGGTGCTCGACCTGTGTGACTCGACGAGCGGCTACGCGCTGACGGGCGCCGTGTTCGCTCGCGACCGCTCGGCGCTGGCCCTGGCTCGCTCCAGGCTGCGGGACGCGGCCGGCAACTTCTACCTCAACGACAAGCCGACGGGCGCCGTGGTCGGTCAGCAGCCGTTCGGCGGGGGACGGCTCAGCGGCACCAACGACAAGGCCGGCTCGAGCCTGAACCTTTGGCGCTGGGTTTCCCCTCGGACCATCAAAGAAAATCTATGCCCGCCTCACGAGTGGCGCTATCCGTATCTGCAGGGCTGACGCCGAAGCGCGGCGCCCGAGGAGTCCACGCCCCGGCAAGGTCAGGATCGCACGCGGATGATCGAAGCAATCAAGACAGGGGTGCTGGTCGTGGCGCACGGCACGGTCGAAGACCTGGACGAGCTGCCGGCGTTCCTGCTCCAGATCCGGCGCGGCAGGCCGCCCGGCGCGGCGCTCGTCGAGGAGCTCCGGCACCGCTACCAGGCGATCGGCGGCTCGCCGCTGCTCGCGACGACGCGCCGCCAGGCCGAGGCCCTCTCACGCCTGCTCGAGCTGCCGGTGCTGGTCGGCATGCGCTTCGGCGCGCCGACGATCGAAACGGCGCTGCGCTCGGCCGCCGCGCAGGGCCTCCGGCGGCTGGTGGTCTTGCCGCTCGCGCCATTCAGCGTGCATGTCTACGTCGGCGCGGTCCGAGCGGCGGCCGAGGCGCTCGCTCCGGAGCTGGGGGAGCGGCTGCCCGCGCTCGCCGAGGTGCCGCCTTGGCACCTGGAGCCCGCGCTGGTCGAAGCGCACACCGACGTGATCCGCCCGGTGCTCGCCAAAGCCGGCGGCGGTGCGGCCCTGGTGTTGACCGCCCACAGCCTACCCACGGTGGTGATCCGGGGCGGCGATCCCTACGCCGACCAGGTGACGGCGATGGCGGCGGCGGTCGCCGGGGAGCTCGGCGTCCCGCACCGGTTGGCGTACCAGAGCCAGGGCGCCGATGGTGGCGACTGGCTCGGCCCGGATCTCGACGCCACGCTCGTCCGGCTCAAAGAGACGGGGGTCTCGCAGCTGGTCGTCGCGCCGGTCGGGTTTTTGAGCGACCACGTCGAAACCCTCTATGATCTCGATATGGAGGCTCGAGCCCGCGCCAAGCAGCTCGAGCTCGGGTGGCATCGCGTGCCGGCCCTCAACCTTCATCCAAGGCTGATCGACGCGCTCGGTGCCGTGGCGCGCCGGCAGATCAGCCGCGGAGCCGCGACATGACGATACCTGGATCTTCGGCGCCTTCTCCCGCCGACACCCGCGCCGAGCGCTGGCGCACCCTGCAAATCGCGCCGCTCAGGTTGCGCATCTTGTGCCTCCTGCTGCTCGCCGGCATCGCCGTCGGCTGCCCCTGCATCCGCGGTCCGGTGAACGCGAGCCCGGCGCTCCGCTGGTGGCTCTTCTCTCATTTCGGGGCGGAGCGCATCTGCCCGGAGATGCTCAAGCGGGGCGTGCCGCTCAAGCTGACGGCGGGCGGCAACACCGTCGGACGATTTTTTCCTACCCGGTGCGTTCATCAGGTCAACGACCAGACCCAGACCGTCACCATCGATTTCGGAGGCACCGGCTTCGCCTGGACCCCCGTGGCCGGGCGCGTCGGCTTTGCCATGAACGCGGCGCTCGAATACCGGCCCGATTTCTACATGACCGAGGACGCCGTCTACGTCTGGGGCAAGCTCCAGCGCGTCGTCCATGGCCCGGAGTTCCAGCTCGGAGCGGTCGAGAACAAGGTGGTCGACTGGGCCGCCTCCACCCCCGTCGGCTACCTCGCCAACACCTTCGGCGGCCAGATCGTGTCGAGCCAGCTGTCGAGCGGCTTCACCGTCGTGCGCACCGACGAGGGGGACGAGTTCGCGCTCGGCATCTTGCAGCCCCCGGCGCGCCCGAAGAAGCCCTTCGACACCTCCGAAGGCGACCGGTACGTGTTCGCCAACGACACCACCGAAATCCGCTACGACCAGCTCGATTTCCTGGGCCCGTTCGAGGTCGCCGACAGCGATCAGGCGCTGTTTCTGCGGTTCCGACTGCGCGGCAACCCCGTCGAGGCCTTCGTCTTCCCCCGCAGCGTCGCCGATCTGTACCGTGAAGGCCTGCAGCGGGGGACCGGGGTCGGCCCGCTGCCGCAGCCGCCCCTGCAGAGCTTCGTCATCCCGCCCGGCCAAGAGATGCGTCGAAAGATCCGTCTGCCGCGCGGGCACTACGTCCTCATGGTCGACAACACGCACGCGCTCGGCACCGTCCGCCCCGTCTGGAACCCGCTCAGCGCCTTCGGCGCCAACTCCGTCGAGCTCTCCTACACGGCCGAGCTCGGCGAAGAAGACGACGACTTCTGAGGCGCGCTCCGCCCCTCGAAAGCCCGTCCGGCAACCCGCCCGCCGGCGCGCCAAGCCTCCGTCGAGCTGCCTCAGAGACCGAACAGCGCCGGCAGCCACAGCGACAGCCCAGGCACGAAGGTGATGAGCAGCAGCGCGGCCAGCATGGCGACGAACATGGGGACGAGCGGCGGCAGCACCCGAGCCAGACTCGTACGGCCGACGCTGCAGCCGACGAACAGACAGGTGCCGACCGGCGGGGTGCACAGGCCGATGCACAGGTTCGTGATCATGATCACGCCGAAATGCACCGGATCGACGCCCAAGCCGAGGACGACGGGCAGAAAAATCGGGGTAAAGATCAGAACCGCCGGCGTCATGTCCATGAACGTGCCGACGAGCAACAAGAGCAGGTTGATCACGACGAGCGTCGCGATCGGGCTGCTCGAGACCGACAACATCGATTGACTGACGGCTTGAGGGATCTGCTCGAACGCCAGCGCCCAGCTCATCGCCTGGCTGGCGCCGACCAGCAGCATCACGATCGCCGTGGTCTTGGCCGATTTCAGCACGATCCGCGGCAGCGCTCGGAGCGGAATCTCGCGATAGACGGCCACACCAAGGAACAACGCGTAGGCGACCGCCACGGCGCTGGCCTCCGTCGCCGAGAACACCCCCGTCAAGATGCCGCCCATGACCCACACGATGAGCAGCACGCTCGGCACCGCCCGAAGCGCGCTCGAAAGCAGGACCCGGGCCGGCGGGCGCTGCACCGCGTGCACGGCTTGACGGCGCACGAGCAAGAACGACGTCGCCATCAAGAAGAGCCCCATCACGATGCCGGGCAACACGCCCGCCAAGAACAGCGCGGCCACCGAGACATTGCCCGCGACGACCGCGTAGACGATCATGATGTTGCTCGGCGGGATCAAGAGCCCCGTCGTCGCGGACGTGGTCGTCAACGCCACGCTGAAGGAGCGACCGTAGGCGTTGCGCTCCATTTCCGGGATCATGAACCCGCCAATGGAAGACACGGCCGCCGCCGCCGAGCCCGATACGGCACCGAACAGCATGCACGTCAGGGTGTTGACGTACGCGAGCCCGCCGTGAAACCTGCCCATGGCCGCGGCGGCGAAGTCCATCAGACGCCGGGCCATGCCGCCTTCACCCATCAGCACGCCGGAGAGGATGAAGAAGGGGATCGCGAGCAGCGGGAAGCTGCCGATCCCGGTCGACATGCGCTGCGCGACGATGTAGCTGGCGGGCACGTCGCCGAGCGAGACGATCGTCAGCAAGGTGCTCAGCCCGATCGCGACCGCGATCGGGACGCTCAGCAGCAGCAGGGCAAAGAAGCTGAAGGTGAGGACGAGGACCTGAACTTCCATGTCGGCTCCACGGTAGAAACATCCGCTCAGGCGTCCGTCGCCGGGGGCGCTTCGAACTTCTGACCAGAAAAGATCCGCACCAAACGCTCGGCACAGAACACGACGATGAAGGCGCCGCTGATCGGTACGGCCAGGTACAAGTACCCAACCTCGATGCCGAGCGAAGGCGACATCTGGCCGGACTCCAGCGTCTTGGCCACCAGCACCCAACCGCCGTGCACCAGCGCCGTCAGGGCGAACACCGCCACCAGTACTTCGACGCTCACCGCCGCCGCTCGTCGCGCCGACGCTTGGAACTTGTCCACCAGATAGTCGATACCGAGGTGCCCGCCTTCGGCGTAGGCGACGCTGGCGCCGAGCAGGGAGACCCAAATGAGCAAATAGGTCGCCAGCTCCTCCGTCCAGCGGCTCTGTGCTCCGAGGACGTAGCGGGAGACGACGCCCCAGAGCACGTCGACGGTGAGCAGCACGAACAGCGCCACGAGCAGCGCTTCGAGCCCCCGAACCAGAATGGCGTGCAGCCGGCGTACGGTCGCGGCGATCATCGGCCCGCCTCGCGGATCCGGCGGGCGATGGCGCCGACCCGGGTGTTCCGAACCGCGTCGTACATGGGCTGGACTTTGGCGCGAAAGGCTTCCTTTTCTGGGTGATGCAGCGTGACCCCCGCCGCTTCGAGCTGCTGCAGCGCCGCGGCGGTCTTCTCGCGCCAGAGCTTGCGCTGAAATGCCACCGCGTCTCCGGCCGCCTCCGACAACCAGCGGCGTGCCTGCGGGCTCAACGCGTCCCAGATCTTCTGGCTGAACAGGATGATGTCGGGGACGCGCGTGTGCTCGTCGAGCGAGAAGTGCGTGGTGACCTCGAAGTGCCGACTGCTGAGCAAGCTCGGCGGATTGTTCTCCGCGCCGTCGACCATGCCCTGCTGAAGGGCCGTGTAGAGCTCACCCCATGGAATGGGCGTGGGAGCGCCTCCCATCGCCGCGACCATGTCCATGGCGGTCTTGCTGCGGGTGACTCGGATCTTCTTGCCCGGAAGGTCCGCCGGACTTAGCACCGGGGCGCCCCGCGTGTAAAAGCTCCGGCTGCCAGAGTCGAAATACAAGAGCCCTCTGAGCCCGACGTCGGCCCCGCTCCGCAAGAGCTCCTGGCCAATCTCGCCGAGCAACACCCGCCAGTAGTGCTCGTCGTCGCGAAAGAGATAGGGGAGGCCGAAGACGGCCATCTCCGGGATGAACCCTTCGAGCGGCGCGGCCGACGTTTTTACCATCGCCAGGGCTCCCCGCTGCACTTGCTCGATGCTCTCTGTCTCGCTGCCGAGCTGCCCGTTCGGAAAGATCTCCAGGCGGAGCGCCCCGCCGGAGCGCTCCGCGAGCCGCTTCGCCATGAACTCGATGGCCTGGTGCACGGGGTGCGCTGGATCGAGCACGTGCGCCAGCTTCAGCACCACGGGTTCTCGGTCGCTGCGGGCAGCCGTCGACGACGCGCGCGCGGACGAGCCGGCGATCAGTGAGACGGCGGCGGAGGTCAGCACCACGCCGAGCAACACCCCGAGCGTCGTGAAGGAGAGGGCTTGTTTGTTCATGTTCGTTCGAATGGACGCCAGCGTGACGGCGTCTCTCGAAAGAGCCGTTCGACTCCCCCGCCAATGAGCAACGTATTGCTCGAACACGCGCCAGCGCAGGATGCGCGATGTGTTTACGGCGCGCAAGCGTTGTCACGACACCAAGACTCGTTCGGACAATCGCATTCCATGCGAGCGACGAAGAGAACTGCGCCAGCCCACCCATCGCGCGTGACACGCGACGAGCTGCGATATCGCATTTGCGCTCCAGCCACCGCGACCATCGCGTCTGTTCACGAGTGAACCCGGCGCGGTCCTCGCAGCGTGGTGCGTCCCAGCCCGCTGGCGAGCTGTCACTCCCCGTTTCGGCCAGGTGGCCTGCGATCGCTTTTTCGTGATCGAAGCCGGGCTGTCGCGCATTACCCACGGAGACCGTCGCGCGGGACCCGCCGCCGAACGGCAACGATCGTCGGAGTGAAACACGATGGATGGCAGCTATGAGACCGCGGCGGCCCACGGCTCATATGAACCGAACGGTGCGGACACGCCGGCGGACAAACAGTCGATCCGCGCCAAAGTCCGTGTGCTGGAGCTGGCCGTGCAGCTCGGGAGCGTCTCGCGCGCCTGCAAGATCATGGGCTACAGCCGAGATAGCTTTTATCGCTTCAAGGCCCTTTACGCGAAGGGCGGGGAGGCGGCCCTGCAGGGGTTTTCTCGACGCCGGCCGCTGCTCAAAAATCGCGTCCCCGCCGAGGTCGAAGCTGCGGTGGTCGCGCTGGCCCTGCAGCGACCGAGCTGGGGACAGGCCCGCGTCGCCGGTGAGCTGCGTGCGCGCGGGCTGAAGATTTCCGCAGCCGGCGTGCGCTGTGTTTGGCTGCGCAACGGGCTGCAAACCCAGGCCCTGCGGCTCCAGGCCTGCCAACGACAGAGCGAGGAGCGACCGGGCCCCCCATGAAGGAGCTCGTGCAGCTCACGGACGCCGACAACGTCGCCGTTGCGCTGCGAGACCTCGCCGCCGGGACGGTGCTCGCGAGCTTCTCGCTGTCCTCCGACGTCCCCGCCGGGCACAAGCTGGCGGTCCGTCCGATCGCGGCCGGCGAAATGGTGATCAAGTACGGCTATCCCATCGGCGTCGCGCTCCGCTCGATTGCAACGGGCGAGCACGTGCACAGCCACAACCTGAAGAGCGTGCTCGCGGACGATTTTCGGGGCGCGCCTCAGCCGCGGCTCCCCGCCGCCATCCCCGCTAGGGCGGTGACAGCGGCGTTCGACGGCTACCGCCGAGCGGACGGGCGGGTGGGTATTCGCAACGAGATCTGGATCGTGAACACCGTGGGCTGCGTGAACCACGTGGCGGCGCGTATCGCAGACGCTGCAGCGCGGGAAGTCGTCGGGCCGGGGTCACGCATCACGGGGGTGCACGCCTTCAGCCATCCCCACGGCTGCTCCCAGCTCGGCCGAGATCTGCAAGCGACGCAGAAGATCCTGGCCGGGTTGATCCGCCACCCGAACGCCGCCGCGGTGCTGGTGCTGGGGCTCGGCTGCGAGAACAATCAATTGGCGGCGCTGCTCGAGCAGGCCGGACCCGTCGACCCGGAGCGCGTCGCGACCTTCAACGCCCAGGACGTCCCCGACGAAATCGAGGCGGGCGTCGAGCGGGTGCGCGCGCTGGCCCGCTACGCCGATCGGTTCGAGCGCGTCCGCGTGCCGGCGAGTGAGCTGATCTTGGGGATGAAGTGCGGTGGCAGCGACGGCCTGAGTGGCATCACGGCGAACCCCTTGGTCGGGCGCGTCGCCGATCAGCTGACTGCCGCGGGAGGCACCGTGCTGCTGACGGAGGTGCCGGAGATGTTCGGCGCCGAAGAGGTCCTGCTCCGCCGGGCCACCAGCAGCGAGGTCGCCGCGCGCACGATTCAAATGGTCAACACCTTCCGCGACTACTTTCGGCGCCACGGAGAGCCCATCGACGAGAACCCGGCGCCGGGCAACAAGTCGGGCGGCATCACGACCCTGGCCGAAAAGTCGCTCGGTTGTGTGCAGAAGGGCGGCCAGGCGCCGGTGGCCGAGGTGCTGCAGTACGGTGATCCAGCGCCCGCGCGGCTCGGCGGGATCGCGCTCGTCAATGCGCCGGGCAACGACGGGGTCTCCTCGACGGCGCTCGTCGCCGCCGGCGCGCACATCGTCCTGTTCACCACCGGGAGGGGCACGCCCATGGGCTTTCCAAGCCCCACCCTCAAGATCAGCACCAACTCGGCGCTCGCGAACAAGAAGCCCGGCTGGATCGACTTCGACGCGGGTCCCATCGCCACCGGGGCCGCCGAGTTCTCCGAGCTCGGCCAGCGCCTGTTCGAGCTCGTGCTGGAGGTGGCGAGCGGGCGCACCCGGACCCGTAGCGAGGTCAACGGGTTCCGGGAGATCACCCTCTGGAAGGACGGCGTGACCTTGTGAAGCAGCTGTCTCAGGCGCTGCTCCCGGCCGAGGAGCGCGCGGCCCGCGCCAGCCTGCCCGAGCGGATCGTCCAGTTCGGCGAAGGCAACTTCCTGCGCGGCTTCGCCGGTTGGATGGTGCACCGCATGAACGCGCGCGGCCTGTTCTCTGGCCGCATCGTGGTGGTGCAGCCGCTCGCCACGGGCAACGCGGCGCTCTTGAACGCTCAGGACGGTCTTTACACGGTGCTCGTGCGGGGGCGCGAGGGGGGCCAGGTGCGGGAGCTGCGCGAGCTGGTGCAGTCGGTGAGCCGCTGCGTCGATCCGTATGCCGACTTCGAGGCGTTCCTCGGCGTCGCCCGGTTGCCGCATCTGCGCTTCGTGATCTCGAACACCACGGAGGCCGGGATCCGCACGGATGCGGAGGACCGGCTGGACGCGCGCCCCGCGCGGTCCTTTCCCGGCAAGCTGACGCAGCTGCTGTACGCGCGGTTTTCGCACTTCGAAGGCTCCGCCGAGGCGGGGCTGGTGGTGCTGCCGTGTGAGCTCATCGAGCGCAACGGCGCGGCGCTCTGCCGGGCGGTCCTGGACACCGCGCGAGCTTGGCAGCTCCCGGGCGCCTTCCTCAGCTGGCTCAGCGAGGCGTGTGCGTTCCACGACACCCTCGTCGACCGCATCGTCCCCGGCTACCCCAGGCTGGAAGCGCCAAAGCTGTGGCAAGAGCTCGGCCATGAAGATCCGCTGCTCGTCGCCGCGGAGGCCTTCCACTTCTGGGCGATTCAAGCGCCTGCGGATCTGGAGCAGGCGCTGCCGCTGCGGAGGGCGGGGGTGAACGCGGTCTTCGCCGAGGACATCGAACCGTATCGCGAACGCAAGGTGCGCATCCTGAACGGCGCCCACACGCTGGCCGCGATGCTCGGGTACCTGGCCGGCCACGACACCGTCGGGCAGTGCATGGCCGACCCGCTGCTCCGCCGCTTCCTCCGCGAGTCGATCGACGAGGAGATCCTGCCGACGCTCCGGCTGCCAGAGCGAGAGCGGACGGAGTTTGCTCGGGTCGTGCTGGAGCGGTTCGAAAATCCGTTCGTCCGGCACGAGCTCTTGAGCATCTCCCTCAACTCCGTCAGCAAATACCGAGCTCGCGTTCTGGGGACGCTGCTCGATCGCGTTCGTCAGACCGACCGCCTGCCGGAACGCCTGACGCTGGGTCTGGCGGCGCTCCTCGCCTTCTATCGGGGCGAGGGGGACGACGCCGGCGCGCTCGTCGGAGACCGAAATGGGGAGCGTTACGCCATCCGCGACGAGCCCGCCGTGCTCGAGTTCTTCCGCGACGCTTGGAGGAGCGCCGAGGCGCTGGAGCACTCGCGCGAGGCGTGCCTGGCGCTCAGCCAGCGCGCCCTCGGGCGCGCGGATTTCTGGGGCTGCGATCTGAACCAGATCGTCCCACCCCTGCATCGAGCGGTGGGCGAACGGCTCCACCAGATCCGGACGGACGGAGCACGCGCCGTGCTCGAGAGGGCCGGCTCGAGCCGCGGGCGTTGAACGCCCGCGCACCTCGAACGCACCTCCCGGGGGGGCTCACTCCGGCTCGAAGTCACAACAGTACAAGGTCGCCGGATAGCCCTCGGCGCTCGAGCCGGCGAAGCCCGGCTCGGGACATTTCATCGGCAGGTAGTCGTCTTCGGGGGTGTCCGGGCCGTAGCAGGCGAAGCCGAAGCGACCCGGCGCGCAGCCAGGCACCTTCGTGTGGTTCACGCAGGTGCCGCCGATGGCGACCAGGGCGGGCATGTAGCAGCAGTAGATCTTGATCTCCGGGTTGGGCGCCGGGATCGCCGTGGCGCAGGTGGGCCGATAGTAGTTGGCGCGGCTCTTGTTTGGCCCCAGGTCCTCGCCCCTCGGCAGGCGATCGCCTTGACATTGAAAGCCTTGGAGCTGCTGGGGACACCCGAGCACGTCCGACTGACTGCAGGCTGGCAGCGCCTCGAAGGTCGTGCGCTCCGCGCAGCAGTAGTTGACGATGTCGCCCTCGCGAAACCCATTGCTGCACCGCAGATCGGGGTTGAGGGATTCCGGCCGATTGCTGCCCCAGCAGCGATAGGCGTAGGTGCCCGGATCCTCGCAGTCGCCCGCCGGATCGTAGGCGCAATCCACGGTCTCACTGGTGCAGCAATAGCCTTCACGGCCGCTGTCGTCCAAGACCCCGCGCGCCGAGCAGAGCAGGCCATCTGGGACGCCCTCGCGATACGTCGCCTCGAGGTCGGGTCGCATCGACCCGGTGCAGGAGTAGCCGATGAGCCCTGCCGGCAGGAGCTCGCCGTCGTATCCTGGAGCGCGGCAGTCGAGCACGGTGTCCGGCTCGATCCGACACGACCCATCGATCCCCTCTCGGCCGGGAAAGCAGCCGAGCGGGTAGAGGCCGAGCAGCGAAAGCCCGAGCGGGAGCGCGTGCAGCGGGCGCCGCCAAGGACGAAGCGGGGAGGACACGTCTCGATCTACCTCAGCCAGCCCTCGGGGAGGGCTGGCGCTGGAAGGGTGGGGAACACGCACTCGCGCGGCTGCCCGCCGGCGATGTCATTTCTCACGGTCACCCCCGGCCCCTGGGGGACGAAGTTGACCGGCCCCGGGCCGAGCTCGATGTCCGTGTACTCCGCAGCCACGGCCTGGGGACCGATGTTGTCGATGACGACGTTGTCGAGCAACACGGGGCCCCCGCGGCGTGTGGGGCCGTGCCCCTCGATGACCACCACCGGCTGCGAGGTGTTCATGCAGCTGACGTGGCGCACGTTCTGGAACTCGACCCGGCGAAACTCGGGGAAATGATCGCCGCTGAAGAGGGGGTTGTAAGCCGTCGTGATCATGATCGCGTTGGTCATGTCGCGCAGGCACACGTCTCGATAGACGATGTTTTCCACCAAGCCGCCGCGGCTGATGTCGGACTTGATGCGGATGCCATTGAAGTCGGCGTCCGTCGCATCGTGGCCGACGGCTCGCGAGTCGGCGTCGATCGTCAGATCGTAGACCAATACGTTCTGCACCCCTCGCTCGGCATCCGGGCCGGTGCCCTGCGTGCCGTAGGTCTCACTGCCTATCGACATCCCGTGGCCGGTGCCGAAGTGGTTGTGCGCGATGATCAGGTCCTTGACCAGGTGACCGCCCTTGATCGCGATTTGGTCGTCGCTGGTGGTGATGGTGTTGCAGGCGATGACCCCGCAGGTGGCCCTGTTGGTCGTCCCCGGGTCGACGCCGTCCGTGTTGCGCGCGAAGTGCGGCCAGATGTACTCGCCCCGGCTGTTGTAGAGCTTCGACGGGCTGAGCAGCGTGATACCCCAGACGATGTAGCCTTCTCCCGGGGTGTCGCAGCTGCCGTCGGCAGGGTTCGAGGTGATCTTGACGTGGAACTTGGGCGAGTCGTAGAGGGTGATGCGATACATCAAAAAGCCCGTCGTTCCACTGGTCAGGTTGATCAGCTGAGGGTTGCCGATGCTGCCGTCGGTGGAGCGCAGCGCACCCGACAGCTGCCACCAAGAATAGTCGCGCCCGACCAGCGGCTCGGGTCCTTGTCCGTCGATGGTGCCGTCGCCCACGATGCCGGGGCTGGTTCCCGAGACGGTGATGAACTCCTGGCAGGCCTCGGAGTCGCTGACGCCTGGCACGCCACAATTGCCCGTCTCCTGGAAGACCTCGGGGTTTCTGGAGGTGTAGAGCGTCACCCCCTCGTCGACCCACAAGATCACGCTGTCGACCACCAGCGGGCCCGAGACGAAGGCGTCGTTGTCGCCGTCCGTCACCAGCTTGACCGCGCCCATTCCCTTGCAAGCCGTGAGCGCAGCCTGGATGCGTTGCGTGTCGAGCCGGTCCTCGTCCGGGAAGGTCTTGTCCGCCACGACGGTCTGGCAAACCGTTTCGGGCAGGCGCGGCTCGGGGGGGAGATTCGGATCCCCGGCGCCGCAGATTTCACCGCCGCCGATCGTCACGTGGTCGTCCTTGACCACGAACGCGGCCTGCGGTGAAGAGCCGCAGACGTAGTCGAACCCGGCAGGGTCGTTGCTGACGGGAGCGCAGCCGAGCAGCGCGAACAGCGGCAGGATGCGCTGCAGCCACGACGTGCATGCCCACTGCGAAGGAAGGCGACGAGCTTGCATTGGGTCGTACCTCGTGCCGCCGGGCTTGCGTTCCCGGCGATGCGTCAGCAGCCCATGCCGAAGGGGCACGGCCAGGCGGTGCCGCTCGCGCACGACCAGGTGCGGGTGCCGGCGCTGTTCGGCGGTTGGCAAACGCAGTAGCCGACCTTGGCCTCACCGCTCGACGTCAGGTACTGGCCATCCACGTTGCAGGGGTTGCACTCCGGGACGCTGCACTCCTCGCTCGCTTGGGGGGTCATCGCCGGGTCGGTCGGACACTCGGCGTGCTGCGTGTCCGGGATCGCGAAGCATTCGTAGCCGACCGCCGCCGGAAACTGGCAGTCTCCCTCGGCGTACACGCCCCCCGAGCACGTCTCCGATTTCCAGCCGACGCCCTGGGGGCCGCACTTGCGCCAGCAGAGCTGGAGATCGTCCGGGGTGCAGGCGGTGCCTTTCTTGATTTCCTCGCCCGCGAGCGTGCGGGTCAGGTCACAGGGCGGATCACCGAGCGTTTCCGCCCCGCCGCTGCCGCTCGCCGCGCCGCCGCTGGCGTCGGCCCCGCCGCTGCCGCTCGCCGCGCCGCCGCTGGCGTCGGCCCCGCCGCTGCCGCTCGCCGCGCCGCCCGTGGCGCTCGTCGAACCTCCGCTGGCGCCCGGCGCCGTGCCGCCGCTGCCGCCCGTGGACGTGGTGTTCCCGCTGCTGCCGCCGGTGGCGGCCCCGTTGCCGTTGTTGCCGGTGGCCGGCTCGTTCTCGGCGGAACAACCGACGGCGGCGATCAGCGTCGCCAGCGCCAGCGCGGAAACTCCTCGGGTCACGGTCATGGATCGACTCTCCTGCAACGGTTGGTGGTTCTTGCGCGGCCCAAAGGCCACCCCTCGCCCGGATGATGCGGACGACGCAGCGGTGTAATGCGCGAGCCACGACTTCCGATCACGGCGGTGATCACAAAACGGAATGAGTGTCTCCGCCGGCGCGAAATGACAACGCTCGAACGGTTAACGCGATGAGCCGCCGCGACCTTGTCCGACGAGTCCTGGCTTGCTCGATGGTGTGATCGATTCGAGCGCCTCGCGCATTGAAGCCGCACCGCCGCAAGGACGTGCTGGCGCGGAGGAGTTCAGTCGATGCAACGAAGTTCGGTGTTCGCTTCAGGAACCATTGCCCTGCTGCTGCTCGCTGTCGGCGTGCAAGGCTGCTCGGACGACAGCGATGATGGTGGCGCGGGCGCGGGAGGGTCCGGTGGGACGGGTGGGCCTGGCAGCGGCGGCGCGACAACGGGCGGCACGGGCGCAAGCACCGGCGGTGGCGACACGGGCGGCGGCGGCACGGGCGGCAGCACGGGCGGTTCCGGCGGCGCCACGGGGGGAACCGGGGGCGCGACCGGGGGCACCAGCGGTGCCGCCACGGGCGGCAGCGCGGGGACGGGCGACGGCGCTACCGGTGGCAGCGCGGGGACGGGCGACGGCGGCATGGGCGGCATGGCGATGGGCGGCGCCGCGGGCAGCTCGGGTGGCACGACCTTCTGTACCGGCAGCCCCTCCGATGGCGTGGCGTGCACCGTCACCTGTGAAGATCTGTGCGGCATCCACAACTTGGGCCAGCGCACCTGCACGTGCACGGCGGAGGTGTTCGACTGCGCATCCTGCGCCTACGCCGATCCCGACCAGCCGTTGATCCAGCCGCCGAGCGAGGCGCTGCCCGACTGCGAGCTCCCGGACGGTGATCAGGAGGATGACGCCAGCGGCTGCACCGACGGCGATCGCTGCCAGTCGATCGGCCGCACGATGGCCGGCGGGGGTGATGGCGAGAACCGCTTTTGCGCTTGTCTCGGCGGGGAGTGGGACTGCGACTCCAAGCCTTCGAGCTGGAGCGAGTGAGGGGTCGCCAGCGACCGGCGACGCCGGCCTGACCGCTGGCGAAGCCAGCGCACCTGAGTCTTGTCATGGCAGATTTGCAGTTCAAGCCGGCCTCGCAGTGCGCCTTCGATCTGGTAAGCCTGGGCGAGGTCATGCTGCGCCTGGATCCGGGCGAGCACCGGATCCACACCACGCGCTCCTTTCGGGTCTGGGAAGGGGGAGGGGAGTACAACGTCGCGCGCGGACTTCGTCGCTGCTTCGGCCTGCGGACGGCGATCGTGACCGCCCTCGCCGACAACCCGGTCGGGCGCCTCATCGAAGACCTGATGCTGCAAGGGGGCGTCGATCTGTCCTTCCTGCGCTGGGTGACCTACGACGGGGTCGGTCGTGA
>Ga0079224_100002546_pt1 | contig 22253 bp, 19 predicted proteins | sample Stecom2015_FD_80414 | JGI IMG/M metagenome (GOLD analysis project Ga0079224, IMG submission 80414) | Agricultural soil microbial communities from Utah to study Nitrogen management - Steer compost 2015 | ecosystem: Environmental > Terrestrial > Soil > Agricultural land | place: USA: Utah...
AGGACACGTATCCAAACTGGCTGAAAAGGACCCGTCGAAATGGCCTATAACGTCGACGCGAGTTGCTCGATGGGTCCGTACTGGTGGGAGCAAACGAAAAACGCCCGGCATTTGCCAGGCGTCTTTGCATCGGGGGGAGGGAGGGTGGTATTGCCACCCTCAGCCGTCATCAGTTGGCGCGGCTTACGCCTTCGTAATAGTCACCGGTGCTGATGGCGACAGGCTGTTCGGAAGCTGAAAGGCTGTCACCGATGCTGCCGGTTGCGATCATATCGACGGCTACCGCACGATCCTTGGATACGCCTTCATAGTAGTCGCCAGCTGCAAAAGCGGCAGAACCCATGGCGACGGAAGCGGTAATGGCTGTGATGATGAACTTGGACATGTCTATCTCCTTTAAGTGTTTACCGCCACCTGTTTGCGACCTGGTGGACGGCCGATGTCTTGAATGAACTGGTTGATCAGTTGGCGCGGCTTACGCCTTCGTAGTAATCACCATTGCTGGCGAGGACAGGCTGTTCGGAAGCTGAAAGGCTGTCACCGATGCTGCCGGTTGCGAGCATGTCGACGGCGGCCGGACGATCCTTGGATACGCCTTCATAGTAGTCGCCGGCCGCAAAAGCGGCAGAACCCATGGCGATGGAAGCGGTGATGGCTGTGATGATGAACTTGGACATGTTGTCTATCTCCTGATCAATAATTTTGTCTGGCGTGAGCAACAAACCGTTGTTGTCGTTCGCTGTGACCTGAAGATGTAGGTTCTGATCCGCTTTCGGAAGACCTCAAAATGGCAACAGGTCGTTCACTAATATTGAACAAACATCGTCATGATGTTCATGAACGTGTTGAAGCCGAAGGCGGTCAGCCGGCCGTGGGTCGTCCACTTCTGCTCGGAATAACCAAGGCGTCTTTGAGCACCGATTCCTTTATCTCGGCCGCCTCCTTCCAGGAGACAACCCGCGTTCTCACAGAGGCTGCAATCAGCGGTAAGATTGATTACCTGCGCGGGCTGAAGGAGAACGTGATCATGGGACGTTTGATTCCCGCAGGTACGGGAATGGAGTACTACCGCAATATCGAGGTAGAGAGTCCTTTTCCGTCCGAGGAGTTTGAGGAAGAAGAAGGGGCCGAACAGGAGGCTGAAGTGCAAGAAGGTATTGCTGAAGCTGAAGCGGCTCCGGCCGAGTAGCCGGCTACCGGGAACGGTGTGAGCAGGCGCCTCGCCAGTAATCAATCGTTCATTCACGAAAAGCCGCCGTGCGGCGGCCTAGCGGTTTGGCTATCCACGGCAGAAAAAAAAGGGGCGACTCGAGGTCGCCCCTTTTCCGCCCTGAATCAAACTGAAATTTAGTTCGAGCCACCTAGCGGAGTGCTGCTTGCATCGGCAGCAGCACCATTGTTGAACCGAATGACACCGGTTTCGTCGGTGAAGAAGTAGCGCATCTGCGCCGCATTCGGGCTAGTTGGTTCGGCAGTGATCTGAAAATCAGTTCCATTGTTGGTGAGTGTGAAGGTGTAGCCTTCCTTTTCTCCGGAAGCCAACGCTTCATCGATGTAGCCAGAATTTTCGAGATCTGAGAGATCGCCAAACTGGCCATTGCCGGCAGTTGAAGAATAGGTGATCTGTGCAGTCACCAGTGTTCGCAGCGATGAAATAGCGGAAGCTTCCTGAGCAGCATCACGAGACCGCATCAGGTTGGGGATTGCAATAGCCGCGATAATTCCAATGACGGCCACTACAATCAGTAGTTCAATGAGTGAGAAACCTTTCTGTCTGTTCATTCAATCCTCCTTGGAGATTGGTGCGTTACCTGTTTGTGAAATCTAATCTTTGGCCTTTAGGGACATGGTGACTTTGCTCACAAAGGCAGTTTTAGCCTGAGAGATGTCCGATCAGGCTGAAGATCGGCATATACATCGAAATGACAATTCCTCCCACGACAACGCCGAGCACAACGATCATGAGAGGCTCAAGAAGGGTCAGAAAATTATTGATACTGTTGTCTGACTCCTCTTCATAGTAGTCCGCAAGTTTGTCGAGCATCTGATCCAGTTCCCCGGTTTGTTCCCCCACACCTACCACCTGCGTCACCATGGTCGGAAAGATGCCCGCCTTCTTCAGAGGCTCGACCAGCGTCTTTCCCTCTGCGACGTGTCTGCGTACGTCCAGGAGTGACTGCTGGATCACAGTATTCCCGGCCGTATGGGCGGTAATCTCGAGCCCCTCGAGAATGGGGATGCCGCTCGTCAACAGGGTGCCGAGTGTTCGGGAAAAACGTGCGATGACGATCTTCTTCAGCACAATTCCTAGCAACGGAAGTCGCAACAACAACTGATCGATCACCAGTTTTCCATTCTCGGTGGCGTAGTAGCTGCGAACTCCAAATGCAGTCAGGAGGGCTAGCAGGACAATCGGTATACTGAACTGCTGAACAAACGAGCTGACCGCCATGACAACTCGAGTGGGTAGTGGAAGCGGGGCGTTCAGACCTTCGAATAGCGTCACAAACACCGGTATAACCCAGATCATGATTGCGAAAACGATAATGACCGCTACACTGAGTACCACGGCGGGGTAGACGGATGCGGACAGCACAGATCGGCGTAATTTGACGGCCTTCTCGACGAAGAAGGAGAGGCGTCCCAGGATGACATCCAGAACACCGGCGGCTTCGCCTGCTGCGATCATATTGACAAAAAGCGTGTCGAAGACTTTCGGGTGCTTTCGCATGGCCTCAGCCAGAGTGGAGCCAGCTTCAACTTCCTCTCTGACTTCGTTCAAAGTGTTCTTGAAGACAGCCTTTTCCTGCTGATCGGCCATGATTCCCAGACACTGCACCAGGGGAAGCCCCGCATCCAGCATGACCGAGAATTGCCTCGTAAAGAGCGCCAGGTCCTTGGCTGACACTCCTGTTCCCGGGAGTTTGAAGGAAATTTGTCCTTTCTTCTCGTTAATGCGTACCGGCAGGATATTCTCGTTCCTGAGCGATGTAGCCAGGGCCTGCTTGTTTAGAGCGAATCGTTCGCCTGTAACCAGACTGCCCCCTTCAAGCTGTCGACCGCGAAACTCGTAGACCGGCATTTATTCTTTCCTCAACTCTTAACCTGCTGCAGTAGAGCGAGATCCCGTACGTTGGAGGATCTCCTCCAGCTCGTCCACATTGGAAGACTGCGCGAGACAGTCTTCGTAGGTGATCTTTCGATTCAAGTACAGATTGGCGAGGCTTTGATTCATGGTATGCATGCCATACTTCTGCTGTCCCGCCTGCATCATCGAGTAGATTTGGTGGATCTTGTTCTCTCGAATCAAGTTTCGAATAGCGGGAGTGGGGATTAGCACCTCGGTTGCTACGATTCTCCCGGACCCGTCAGCGGTGGGAAGCAGTTCCTGGCATATGATGCCTTCAAGAACCAGTGAAAGCTGTGTTCGGATCTGTTGCTGTTGATGAGAAGGGAAAACATCAATGATCCGGTTGATGGTGGCATAGGCGGAGTTCGTATGCAGTGTGGCGAAGGTCAAATGACCGGTTTCAGCAATCCGAAGCGCCGACTCGATCGTTTCCAGATCGCGCATTTCTCCGATCAGAACAATGTCGGGATCTTCGCGGAGAATCATCTTCAATGCACTTGCGAAGGAGGGAGTGTCACTGTGCACTTCTCGCTGGTTGACCAGACAGGATTTGTGAGGATGCAAAAATTCAATAGGGTCCTCAATGGTTATGATGTGGCCGCTTTTCTCACGATTCAGCTTGTCGATCATGGCAGCCAGCGTGGTCGATTTTCCACTCCCGGTGGGTCCTGTCACCAGAATCAGGCCTCGGGGCTTGTTGGTAAGATCATGCAGAATGGGTGGCAGATTCAGATCTTCAATGCTCTTGATTTCATAAGGAATAAGGCGGAAGACGGCTGACGTTGTACCTTTCTGGGTAAAGACATTGGCTCGAAAACGGGCCAGATTGCGTACTCCAAAACTGAAGTCCAACTCCCACTTTTCTTCGAAGCGGAATTTCTGCTGATCGGTCATCACGCTGTAGGCCAGCCGCTTGGTGTCTTTATCGGTCAAAGGAGCGCAGGGAAGCGGAATGAGTTTGCCATGCACTCGTACCCTTGGAGGGGAACCCGCCACCAGGTGAAGATCGCTCCCTTTCTGACTCAGTGTCTCTCGTAAGAGATCTGCAAGATTCAAGTTGCTTTCTTCCATTTCACTCTCAGTTCCGGAATTCTAGGTTCCGGCCGCTCCGCACTGCGTGACCTCCATCACAGAGTTCTCATCTAGAGAAAAACGATGGAGCCGTAGAAAACGCGAAGATTTCTTGAAGATTTCGTCAAGGAGAGTGTTAACCACAGATGCACAGAACATACAGAGGGAGCACTGGTGCCTTGGGTACAAGTCTTCCCCTGCACCGTCAGGTTTTTTACTCTGCGTCCTCGATGCCCGGTGGTGAAAACGTAGCCTCAATGAACGGAAGTTTCTCGCATCACCTCATCAATCGTGGTGATGCCGGCTCTGATCTTCTCCAGGCCGCTTTCTCGAAGGGTGACCATTCCTTCTTCTTTGGCCTTCTCCCGTATCTCTGCCGTACTTGCACCATTGAGGATCAGATTCTGAATCGACGGGGTAACTTCCATTACTTCGAAAAGGCCCACCCGGCCCTTGTAACCGCTGTCATTGCACCGCTGGCAGCCGGTTCCCTGATAGATTCGGACGTTCTTGGCCAGAGAGGGAGGGAAACCAATGTCAATCAGCGCCTGGACAGGAGTTTCTACCTGTTGCTTGCACTCTTTACAAATCACCCTCACCAAACGTTGGGCACAGATCAGGTTCACCGAATTGGCAACCAGGAAAGGCTCGATCCCCATGTTCAACAAACGACTCACGGTCGAAGGTGCATCGTTGGTGTGCAGGGTGGAAAGCACAAGGTGTCCAGTCAGCGCTGCTTTGACAGCTATTTCAGCTGTCTCGAGGTCCCGGATCTCACCTACCATGACGATGTTGGGATCCTGACGCAGAAAGGAACGCAATGCATTGGCGAAGGTCAGGCCGATATGCTCATTGGTCTGTACTTGATTGATGCCGCGGAAGTTAAACTCAACCGGATCTTCAGCCGTCATGATATTGACCTGTTCAGTGTTAAGGCGGTTTAGGCATGTATAGAGAGTACTGGTCTTTCCGCTTCCAGTTGGACCTGTTACCAGAACCATGCCATAAGGGCGCGCAATGGCTCGTTCGAACGCTTTGTAGGATTCCGGCTCAAAGCCGAGTTCGCTCAAACTTCTCGGTAGCTTCTCGCGGTCAAGGATTCTAAGAACCACCTTTTCTCCAAACAGGGTCGGCAGCGAAGAGACTCGGAAGTCAATCTCCTTTTGGCGCCCTGAATAGTTGATTCGAATCTTAATCCTTCCATCCTGCGGGAGTCGTCTCTCGCTGATGTCGAGATTAGCCATGATCTTCAAACGCGAGATGATAGCATCCTTCAACCTGATGGGTGGGGACATCACATGGTACAGGACTCCATCAATTCGAAACCGTATGCGAAATTCCTTTTCGTAGGGTTCCAGGTGAATATCACTGGCGCCGCGTCGGATCGATTCTGCAAGGGTTATGTTCACCAGCTTGATAATCGGTGCTTCGGTGTTGCCGGTCTGGAGTTCCGCAAGATCCAGATCGTCTTCCCGCGTCATATCGAGTTCGAACTCGCCGACTTCGGCCGCCAGCTCGTCGTATACTCGCTGCAGTTCTAGCGTTTGTTCGGTCCCGTAGTATTCTTCGATAGCTTTTCGGATGGCTCCCTCGGCTGCCACCACTGGTTCCACCTGGTAGCCGGTCATGAACTTAATTTCATCGAGAGCCAGGACGTTGGTTGGATCTGCAATTGCGATCGTGAGAGTGGTTCCGACCCGTTTCAGCGGAAGGACCTGATAGCGGATCGCCGTTTCAATTGGAATCAGCCGGATAACATCGCTGTCAATGCTCGCCTCGGTGAGGTTCACGGACGGAAGGTCGTACTGCTGGCTCAAGACAGTCGCAATCGAATCATCTGAGACATGTCCGAGCTGAATCAGGATTGAGCCCAGTCTCCCTCCATGGTGGCGCTGATAGCGCAGTCCTTCCTGCAGCTGATCGGTTGTTAGAAGCCCCTGTTTGATGAGGAGATCGCCTAGGCGAACAGACATAAATCCAATCCTACAAACAAGCTGAGCGTTACGCTGATTACTCCGTTCATCGTGAAGAACGCTGCATTCACCCGGCTCAGGTCGTCATGTGACACGAGACGGTGCTCGTAAAGCAGGGCTATGGCCACCAGTACAAGACCTAGCCAGCTCAAAAAGGAAAGGGAGAAGAGGACGAGCGCTATCGCCAGCAAAACCAACATCAGAAAGTGAAACAGGATCGAAACTCTCAGCGCGGAACGTATTCCGAGCATGGCGGGGATTGAAAAGAGTCCGTGTTTGCGATCGAAGTCGGTATCCTGGCACGCATAAATAATGTCAAAACCGGCCACCCAGAACAGAACGGCTGCGGTCAGTAGAAAGGGTGGAAGGTCAAGGGTCCCTGTCACTGCCACCCATCCTCCAACCGGAGCAATCCCGAGTGCCAGGCCGAGCACCAGATGGGATAAGCTCGTGAAGCGCTTGGTATAGCTATAGAAGAACACGATCAGCAACGCTAAAGGGGAAAGAGCGAGAGCCAGTGGATTCAGCATGGATGAGGCGAACAGGAAGAACAGCGAGCTTGCGACAACAAACAGCAGAACGCCTGACGGGCGCAAAATCCCTTTCGGCAGGGCTCTCTCTCGAGTCCGGGGATTGAGAGCGTCAAAGTGACGATCAGTCAATCGATTAAAAGCCATCGCGGCGCTACGAGCACCAAACATTGCAACGATTATCCAGAAGCTTGTTGCCCACCCCGGAAAGCCCCTGGCCGCAATAAATGCACCTAGAAAGGCAAAAGGCAGGGCAAAAATCGTATGTTCAAACTTGATCATCTCCAGGATGATCAGCAAATTTCTCATGAGTCGTATCGGCTGGGCTGCCACTGACATTAACAGGATTCCTGAAGTCACTCGAGTTGAAGCGCCCAAATTATAACACGCGTTGTGGACGGGCCCGCCCGTGGGCCGCCGCTGGATCTCGCTCCGCGGCTCCACTGCAGACCCGCGAGCATGTTTTTGCTATGCTATGGGCCTATGTCAGAAATCCACCCGATTCAAATCGAGATCTACCGCAATCTCTTCGCTTCTATTGCCGAAGAGATGGGGACAGTACTTAAGCGCACCTCCTATTCTCCCAACATTAAGGAACGCCGAGATTACTCATGTGCTCTCTTTGATCACAAAGGAGACGTGATCGCCATGGGCGCGCATATGCCAGTCCATCTTGGTTCGATGCCGCTTTCGGTGAAAGCTGCTCTCGATGCCTTCCCTTTAAATCCAGGAGACGTCGTCATTTTGAACGACCCGTTTGCGGGAGGCACGCATCTGCCCGACATCACCATGATTGCTCCTGTCTTCTCCCCGTCCGCGGGGGACGATCCGATTTTCTTTGTCGCCTCGCGGGCGCACCACTCCGACGTCGGAGGGATGGTTCCCGGATCGATGCCCTTGAGCCAGGAGATCTTCCAGGAGGGAGTTCGTATACCTCCCTTGAAATTATACGAATCAGGTTTGTTGAACCGCGGAATGTTGAGCCTCCTTCTGTTTAATGTCCGTACTCCGTTAGAGCGGGAAGGTGACCTGGCTGCCCAGGTTGGTAGTTTGAGGGTGGGCGACAGACGACTACTGGAACTGTTGGAACGCAACGGACTTGAGGAAGTCCAGAACTCAATCGAGGCCCTCCACCTTTACGCCGAAAGAACGATGAGACACGTGATCTCATCGATTCCTGACGGGGTGTATCAGGCAGAAGACTTTCTGGATGACGACGGAATCGAGACTGCTTCATCAATCCGCTTGAAGGTTAGCCTCGAGGTGGTAGGGGATCAGTTGTCTATCGACTTCAGCGGGACCGATGCCCAGGTTCAGGGTTGTGTCAATGCTGTCGAGGCGATCACCCTGTCAGCTGTCTTCTACGTCCTTCGCTGCCTTGCTCCCGAAGATATACCTACCAGCGCTGGTCTGATGCGACCTCTCCAAGTCACCATTCCTGAGGGCTCCGTTCTCAACGCAATGTATCCGTCTGCCACCGCGGGCGGCAATGTCGAGACGGCACAGCGAGTCGTGGACCTGCTTCTTCGGGCTCTCGCCGAAGCCATTCCGGATCGCATTCCCGCCGCCAGCAGCGGGACCATGAACAATGTCTCGATCGGCGGAATTCACCCCTCCAGCGGCCGGCCTTTCACTTACTACGAGACGATAGGCGGAGGCATGGGGGCGGGTCCCGAAAGAGACGGAGATTCGGGGATCCACACGCATATGACCAACTCGCTTAATACTCCGATCGAAGCTCTCGAACGCTACTATCCCATTCGTGTTCGTGAGTACAGGCTGCGCCAGAATTCGGGGGGGAAGGGGAAGCGTCGCGGAGGCGACGGGATTGTGCGATCTCTGGAGATGCTGACTGATTGTCATGTGACGATTCTCTCAGAGCGCCGGAAGCATTCGCCGTACGGTTTAAATGGGGGCGAAAGCGGCCGAAAAGGAGTCAATTTCTTGCAACCGCCCAAAGGAAGACGAAAACGTTTGAAGGGGAAGGAATCAATTCGCTTAAAGCGAGGAGAGGCCCTGGTCATTGAGACTCCTGGTGGAGGAGGATGGGGAAAAGCCGAATAGATTGTTCAATTGAGGATCTCCAAGACGATGAGGCGCTTCAAGAATGTGAACGACTGCAACGTGAAGTCTGGGGATTCAGGACGCCGGATCTTGTTTCCGTCCGCATGCTGCGAACCTGTGTGGAGCACGGGGGAATCTTGCTGGGTGCCTTTCTCGCCGGCCGAGGGCTTGTCGGTTTCGTCTTCAGTTTCCCCGTTTACTGGGGTGAATCAAGGATTCAACACTCCCATATGCTTGCCGTCCTTTCCGAGTTTCAGAACAGCGGCATTGGTGTGGATCTCAAGCTGGCCCAGTTAGAAAGAGCTAGAGCACGGGGAGTCAAGATCATCACCTGGACTTTCGATCCTCTCGAATGTCGAAACGCTCATTTGAACTTGAACAAGCTGGGTGCCGTAGTTCGCCGCTATTACAAGAATCTCTATGGAGAATCGACTACCAGTGAGCTCCACTCCGGCCTTGGAACCGATCGCTTCCTGGCTGAATGGTATCTCGACTACGCAGGGCCGACCGAATGTCTCAGCAAGGAGTTACCTCAACCCATCGTGTTAACGGCCCAAACCAGTGCGTCTGGTCTTCCACTCCCCCAACCCGTTTGCGACCATCCCGGCGCTGATCGGCTCTTTCTCGAAATCCCCTGGAACATCCAGGAGGTGAAACGGAAGGACCGACTGCTTGCGCTGAAATGGCGAGAGGTGACGAGAAATCTCCTGACTCGCTACCTTAATGGTGAATATGAAGTTGACGCATTGATCCGCTACATACCCAATGCGGAAACGAAACGCGCCTTCTACCGGCTCAAGCGAATTGCTGACAGGACATGCTAATGAAGATCTCTCGTATAATCCTCCGCCTCGTCAAAATGCCCTTTGTCTCATTCTTCGAAACCAGTTTTGGGCGGGTTTATGAGAAGGAAACGATCCTGGTAGAGGTCGAAGACCAGTCCGGTCTCAGTGGCTGGGGGGAATGCGTGGCCGCTGAGAATCCTTTTTACAGCTATGAGGATGTCCACTCTGCTTGGCCCGTTCTTAGTCGGCTCATTGTCCCCCGAGTCTTGCAGAGCGGCATTGCCTCCCCTAAAGAGTACCCGAACGTGGTGTCCTTCGTTCGCGGCCATCCTATGGCTAAAGCATCTCTGGAGACAGCACTGTGGGATCTGCACGCAAAAAAACTGAATCAGCCACTGTGGAGAGTTCTGGGGGGTGAGCTTCAGGAGATCCCGTGCGGCGTGTCGATAGGAATACAGGATCATCCGGATCAGCTTTTCAAGAAGATCGAAGCAGAACTCCGAGCCGGCTACCGCAAGATTAAGATCAAGATCAAACCGGGCTGGGATGTTGAAATCACCCGAATGGTGAGACAGCGCTTTCCGGAGGCTCCGCTCATGGTCGATGCTAATTCCGCCTATACTCTGGCCGACGCCGAACATTTGAAAGCGCTGGATGAATGCAAACTGATGATGATCGAACAGCCGCTTTATTACGACGATATTTACGAACACAGCTTGCTTCAACAAAGCATCTCAACTCCGGTTTGTCTCGACGAATCGATCCGCCACCATCGTGATGCTTCACTGGCTTTGCATTTGAAAGCATGTCAGACGATTAATATTAAGATTGGTCGAGTTGGAGGCATTATCGAAGCCATTAAAATTCACGACCTGTGTAAAAGCCATGGGATTCCAGTATGGTGCGGGGGGATGCTCGAGACCGGTATCGGGCGGGCTCACAACATCGCGTTGTCAACCTTGCCAAACTTTGTCATTCCCGGTGATGTCTCAGCCAGCGCTCGCTATTTTGAAAGAGACGTGATCACACCGCCGGTTGAAGTGGATTCTCGAGGTTTTATCCAGGTCTCGGATCGCCCTGGGATCGGGTACGATCCGGACCTCGATTGGATTGAGAAAATAACTGTAAAAGAGCAGGCCTTTACCTGTGGCAACTAGCCCAAGTGAAAAGAACATCAGCTTATGAATGTCGATGATGTATTAAAGATTTGCCGCGAAGAACGAGTCCGCTTTATGCGACTTCAGTTTACCGACATCATGGGGAGCAACAAGAATGTCGAGATCCCCGAAAGTCAGTTTGAAAAGGCGCTGGACGGGCAGATTATGTTTGACGGATCTGCTATCGAAGGGTTCTCCAGAATCGAAGAGTCGGACATGTTGCTGGAGCCGGATCCGGGGACGTTCCGGATTTTCCCCTTCGAACACATGGAACGGGGCAAAGTTGCTCGTTTGATTTGCGATGTCCGTTACCCGGACGGGAGTCCGTTTAGCGGTTGTCCACGTACACGGCTGAAGCAGAATCTGGAAGAAGCGGGCAGTCTCGGCTTCGATATGTTTGCCGGTATCGAAGCAGAATTCTTTCTGTTTATGATCGACGAGCGGGGGCTTCCGACGACGCAGACTCACGATTCGGCCGGCTATTTCGACCTCACCCCGATCGACCGTGGTGAGGAGGCACGCAGGGACATCGTCAATGTCCTGGAGGCGATGGGCTTCGAAGTGGAAGGAGCGCACCATGAAGTGGCTCCGGGACAGCACGAAATTGCCTTTAAGTACGAGGATGCTCTGACTACGGCTGACAACATTGCGACTTTCAAACTGATCGTTCGCAAAGTCGCTCTGGATCACGGTCTTCACGCCACTTTCATGCCGAAGCCGATTTACGGAATGCACGGATCGGGAATGCACATCCACCAGTCCCTCTTTTCGTACGGGAAAAATGCCTTCTTTGATCCCGAAGCGGAAGGGCAGCTTAGCCAGACGGCCAGGCGCTACATTGCCGGATTGCTCAAGCATGCTCCGGGTTTTTGTGCGATCACCAATCCTCTCGTGAATTCGTATAAGAGGCTTGTCCCCGGGTTCGAAGCACCGACAAACGTGGCATGGTCCGAGCGCAATCGTAGTCCTCTGGTGCGTGTGCCGGCCCGTCGCGGAGAGGGAACCCGGTGCGAATTGAGAATGCCGGATCCGAGCTGTAATCCATACCTGGCACTGGCGGTGATGTTAAAGGCAGGGTTGGATGGTATCCAGAACGAACTCGACCCCCCTCCCCCTGTCAATAAGAATATATACCGAATGAGTGTCCGGGAAAGGCGGCGTCACAAGATTGCCGAACTACCCACTAGCTTGAGTGAGGCTTTGATCGAGCTGCGCAAAGACAAAGTGATCCGGGAAGCGCTGGGGGAGCACATCTATCAGCATTTTCTCGATGCCAAGCGCCAGGAATGGAATACATATATTCAGCAGATCCACCCCTGGGAGCTTAAAACCTACCTGACCGGCTACTGACTCTCTGTCTTCTCTGTCCCTCGAATATCTCTTTGCCCTTCGTGGTGGATCTCTTTGCGCTTGGTCCTTCGCCGACAGTTGCTGTAAACTGTTTTCACTATCAACTGTTAAAAGGTTAGGCAGCTAATTCGATGCGGAGTCTAAGACAGAAGCTCTTACTATTGTTTCTCCCCCTTTGCTTGCTGCCTCTCCTGGGCATCTCTCTCTTCTCCTACTTCATCGCCAAACAAAGAATCACCGAAGACCGGATCGTCCTTTATCTTGAGCAGATTGCTGACGATATCGCCGATACGATTCAGTTAACGCTGCTCGAGAAGAAGGAGGAGACGGTTTCGATGACGCTCTACGGCGAGTTTCGTGACTATCTGACAGGAGATCTCCAGGAGCCTCCACGATTGCTTCTCGACAAATTGGTGTTGGTCCACGAAGTCTATGACTTGATCGGACTGTTCGACGTCGATGGACGACTCCTCCTGTTGAATCGGATCAATCGGCACAGCACCGCCAATCTGGTGCAGTATCTCGACGAGAGAAGCATCGAACAGCTGGAAGGTGAAAGCCTCCTCGACTACACGCCGGACGGGAGTTGGTTGCAAAAAGTGCGGGCCAGTCGATTCGGATACATCGATTGGCACTCCTCACCCCTGGTGAACGAACTTTATAACTATTTTGACGCCGATATCGCCCGCCAATATTGCATCGGGTTTGCAGCACCTATTCTGGATGAGCGGAATGTCGTGGTGGGCGGTGTTGTTGCCTTCATGAACTGGGAGTTCATTCAGGAAATCCTGGATAAAGTGGAGGAGGACCTTGAAACACGCTCCCTGTCGTCGGGCTATGCCTTCCTGTTCGGGAATGATCAAAATACCATCATCGGTCACAAGTATCGGCGAAACAGAAACTATCCCTTTCAACGCATGGATGATCCCACCGTACTCGTAAACAACTACGGCACTCGGCTGGTGGAAGATCTGTCGCTGGACAATCTGCACAATGCGGTCGTCGATAATGCTCCTTTTTTTGAATACGAGTATCCTCCGGGACAGCCCAAGATCAGTGGGCTTGCCGGAATCGACCACGAGTTTTTCCACTGGATGTGCGGCGTCGGCATCAATGACGAGGACATCTTCGCTCCCGTGCAAGAATTGAGAACGATTTTGATCTGGGTGTCGTCAGTGTCGGCCCTGGTCATTGTTCTGCTCACCTTTTCTGTTGCGCGTCGCATTACTGTCCCTCTGAAGAAATTGACCCTGGGTGCCCAGGTGATCGCAAAGGGAGATTACAGCCAGCGTGTCGAGGTTAGCGGTAAGGATGAAATCGGGACTCTGGCACGCAGTTTCAATGAGATGGCCGCCTCCCTCCAGGAACGAAGCCAGGCTCTGATCGACCTCAACCGCAGCCTGGAAGAAAAGGTGAGTGAGCGCACCCGGGAGTTGGAGGCCACCAACGAGGAAGTGAAAAAGGCCTACCAGGAGCTGAAGGAGACTCAGTTTCAACTCGTTCAGAGTGAGAAAATGGCGTCGCTCGGTCAACTGGTGGCTGGTATTGCGCATGAAATTAAGAACCCCCTCAATTTCGTTTACGGCAACACCGAATTTCTCAAGCAGTACGTTGAGAAGATGGTCAGCCTGGTCAAGCTTTACGAAGCGGAATTGGAGCAAGTCGGCAGCAACTCAAAAGAAATCGAGGCTTTCAAACAACAGATTCACTATGAATTCATGGTGGAGGATCTGAACACTCTAATTGACAATTTTGAGGAGGGTGCCCGGCGAATTCACTCCATCATCAGTGACCTGCGTACCTTCTCACGCATGGACAGCGACGATTTCAGGAAAATCAATATCCACGATCCAATCGAGCTTTCGCTGAACCTGCTTCAAAACGAGTACAAGGGACGCATTACGATTCACAAGGACTACTCGGAGCTGCCCCAGGTCTCCTGTCACTCCGGCAAGATCAGCCAGGTATTCATGAATCTGCTTTCGAATGCCTGTCAGGCGATCAACGGAGAAGGGGAAATCTGGATTCGCACCCGACCCAACAACAGCTATGTGTGTATTGAAATCGAAGATACCGGAAGCGGAATAGAAGAGGGCGATCTGGAGCGAATCTTCGAGCCTTTCTTTACAACCAAGACAGTAGGAAAAGGGACCGGCCTCGGACTGAGCATTAGTTATGCCATTGTCGAACAGCATGACGGAAGGATCGAGGTCGACAGCAAAATCGGCAAAGGAACGACTTTTCGCGTTCTACTGCCAGTGAGCCAATGAACAAGAAACACGGACTTCTCATCGTCGACGACGAAATTGCGAATCTTCAAAAGCTGAAGAGGACCTTCCTGGATGACTTCCAGGTGTACGAGGCAACCGGGGGCGAGGACGCCATTCGGCTTTTAAAAGAGAAGCCGATTTCCATCATCGTGACAGACCAGCGAATGCCGGGAATGAGTGGAGTAGAGCTCCTGCTACGCTCGCTGGAAATCAATCCCGATGTGATCCGGATTATCCTGACCGGCTATACAGAGGTGGAGGATTTGATGGATTCCATCAATCAGGGGCATGTTCATCGTTACATTACCAAGCCCTGGGAACCTTTTTCTTTGCGCGAACAGGTGAGGCAGGAGTTGGAAAGGTGGGAACTCAAACGAGAAAATGAACGACTTGCCCAGGAACTCAAGGTGGCGAACGAGCGTCTGGCGCGGGAGAATTTTTTGCTCCGCCAGGAGATGGAAGTCCTAAAAGAGTCGGACGGCAAGCTGATCTATCAGAGCAAGGCAATTGAAGGATTGTTGAATCTGCTGAGCCGAGTCGTAAAAACTGATTCGACGATTTTGATTCAAGGCGAAACAGGCACGGGTAAGGAACTGGTTGCCAGATTCATCCATGAACAGAGCCAGCGCGCCGGCGAAGCGTTTGTTGCAGTCAACTGCGGTGCCATTCCCAATGACCTGGTTGAAAGCTCCTTTTTCGGCCATCGCAAGGGAGCTTTTACGGGAGCGTCAGAATCGCGCAAGGGCTTTTTCGAACTGGCAAACGGCGGCACTTTGTTCCTGGATGAGATAGGCGAGGCCCCAGCCAGTCTCCAGGTGAAATTACTGCGTGTCCTCCAGGAAGGGGAAATTCTGCCGGTGGGCGAAGGACAAGCGAGAAAGGTGGACGTCCGAATCGTGGCATCGACCAATCGCGACCTGGCTCGAATGGTCGAAAAAGGGGAATTCCGCCAGGATCTCTTTTTTCGCCTGAACGTGTTTTCGGTACACGTTCCCCCCTTGAGGGCCCGCAAGAACGACATTCCAGTACTGGTGAACTTTTTTCTCCACCGCCTCTGTCGGAGACTGAATAAACATGTTCCGGGTATTCAGAAGGATGTACTTGACTCTTTGCTCCGATACGACTGGCCGGGGAACGTTCGCGAGCTGGAGAATGAGATCGAGCGACTGGTCATTCTGTGCGACAGCGGCCGATCCATCACTTCAGATCTCTTGTCAGAGCGCATCCGCTTTCCGGCCCGCGTACAGGCAAACCACCGACTCTCACTCAAGGAACAACTTGCCGAGCTGGAGAAAAAGCTGATACTGGATGCGCTCGAAGCTCATAACCAGAATAAGAGCCATGCCGCCGAAGCTCTGGGCATCACTCGTCAGACGATCATCTCGAAGTTAAAGCAATATCAGAATTAATCGTTAATAACAATAACAGTTAATGTAAAACAATTTAACGATCCTTCAAACCCTTGCCCCAAGGACGTTACCCAGTCTGAACTTACCGTGCCCTTCCTTCCGGCTGTTAATTCAGTTAACAGTCTGTCTTTGGCGAAGTGCTTTTAAGTCATTCTACTGCAAAGGTTTACAGAACTGGCACGCAGCCTGCTAGATAGGCGGGTGGAAGGAGGGTTAATTCATGGCAACTTACGCACCTGATTTCAACGCTCTGGAAACTAAACTTCATGGTCATCTTCGGTCATCCGATGATGCTTCCTTCCAGAAGCTATTTGTCCATTTTCGTCAGCGGATTTATAGAACGGCTCTTCGCATCTTGAAGGAAGAGGAGTCAGCGAAAGATGCAGTACAGGAGACTATGATCAATGTTCATCGAGCCGCCGATTCGTTCCGTGGCGACTCTCGGCTCTCCACATGGATTAATCGAATTACTGTAAATGTTTGCCTCGAGATGCTTCGTCGAAACAAAAAACATGCCAACCGCATGGAGGAAGACGTCTCAGAGCGCATCGATTTAGAGAATGTCAGGGCCTACGACCCCTTCCAGGAAACCTATCGCCGTGAGATCGCTTCAAAAGTGCGAAGCGCATTAAGACGGTTGAGCGATAAGCATCGCTTCGTGGTTAAGAAGCATGATCTGGAAGGCTTTACAATAAGAGAAATTGCAGAGATGTTGAATGTCGCAGAAGGAACGGTCAAGTCGCGGCTCTTCTACGGCCGGGAAGAGCTTCGAAAAACACTTGCCGGCAGGATAGGTTGATGTTTTCCTTTTTCTGGACTTGCCTGTATCTCTAAAAAGTCGGTTTGCAGGCGCGGCCTGACGTTAAGGCGTCAGATTTGCCGTGGCTGATATTCGTTGCGCCGACTCGGGGGATAAGGCAAGGGATGTCCCTTGCCGCCAATTGATTCACGGCACCTCCATAGGCAGCAAGGGGCATCCCGGACAGCAACTCAAATACCTCACCTTCTCGTCGTTTCTAGCGCAGTCTCTTTTTTCATTGCTATAATCCGCGCCATGTAACCTTCTGGCGGGAAAACTGTGACAAAGCATTACTGCCTATCACCAGCCGACCAGGGAACTCGTCCCTTTCTCGTGTTCGAGGTCAAAATCGACCAGAGAGACGTCCGCTCAGGCCTTCAACGTTCGGATCTCGGCTTTTTCGAAGCGGATTGGCTGGAAGATCCTGATCTGGATTGGACGCGCGATATGGTGCGCCGTCTGGAAAGCACGGTTCTCCAGGGGACGACACCCAGGGAGGGAGTAGAGCTTCCTTCCTTCGTGGATGAGAAGATCACTCGCTACTTCACTCGCTACTATCGGACTCCTCTTTATCGCAATTACGGGCTTGATCTTTATTCTCTTCCGCATGAAAGCCGGGACGATTTCCGGAGTCGCTGCGAAGAATTATTGCTGGACGAGTTCACCCGGGCCTTTCTGAAGGAGAAGGAGATCTTTGTTCACCGATTCCTCGACCTGGAACAAAAACAACTGAAGCTCCTCGAGGAGGAGAAACTGGAATACGTAATTCACCAGTGGCGTTCGAACCAGATTCAGGAGATCTTTTCCCAGGTCCGGGAAGCCCTGAACCGCTGTACGCTACATGGTCTGAATCGTGATTTCTTCGAGGACTTACAATGGACGGCTCAACTTCCGCCCGACGGCCAGGATCGCTTGCAGGACCTCTGGCTGGAATTCTCGAGCCGCTACCATCGCATACGTGAGGATTTTCAGAAGCGAGTCGACGCCATCGAGCCATACGAAGCTCCCCTGGCTCGTTCTCAAATCGAGATCGTTTCCCGTGGGATACTCTGGAAATAGCGGCTTAATCGATGGCTTTCTCTCGCTCATAGCACGGTTTCGGGGCGACTTTGCCGATAGCCCCTCCTGTATAATGAATCTCAGTGATGGATCAGATACTTCTCGCTATGAGCGGGGGCGTTGATAGCTCTACCGCCGCCGTCATTCTTCGAGAGCAAGGTTATCGTGTGGTCGGCTGCACTATGCAGCTGTGGGACTACAATCGAAGCCTCTCGGAGGGGGCTGTACCGCGGACGGGCCGCTGCTGCTCACTGGATGACGTTTACGATGCACGCCGGGTATCGGAAAATCTCGGTTTTCCGTTCTATGTTTTGAATCTGGAGCGGGAATTCGAAAAGCGGGTTATTGATCCATTTGTTCATCAGTATCTGGAGGGTCGTACACCGATTCCCTGCACCAACTGCAATAGCTTTCTTAAGTTTGACCGGCTTCTCAACTTCGCTCGACAGGTTGGTATCGACCGGGTGGCAACAGGTCATTACGCACGAGTCGAGTATGACGACAACGAGGGCTTTCTGTTATTCAGGGGGAAAGATGCCGGCAAGGATCAGTCCTACTATCTTTTCGAGCTGACCCAGGACCAGCTTGCCCATATCGTGTTTCCGGTGGGAAACTTTAAGAAAAATCAGATCCGGGAAATTGCCGAACGGCACGGCTTAGCGATTGCAAGAAAGCCAGATAGCCAGGAGATTTGCTTCATTCCCGATGGAGATTATGCTGGATTTATCCGCCGCCACGCAGGAGAACTCCATCCATCCTATCTTCCGGTCATCCAACGTTATGAGGAAGAGGGACCGATCCTTCTCAAGGATGGAACCGAAATAGGGCGCCACAGGGGCATTTATCGCTTCACGATTGGCCAGCGCCGTGGGCTTGGGATTGCTCACCACCGGCCCCTCTATGTTCTCAAACTCGATCCTGTTCGAAATGCGGTTATCGTGGGTTACCGCGAGGACCTTTATTGCAGTGAATTGAACGTCGATCGTGTCAATTGGATCTCCAGATTGTCCCCGGTTGAACCACTTGAAGCAGAAGTGAGCATTCGTTCCAATCATAAAGCTGCGCCTGCTGTGATCTATCCTGACTCTGAAACCGCAACCGCGCGCATTTCGTTTCGAGACCCTCAGATGGCGGTTACTCCCGGTCAGGCCGCCGTCTTTTATCGGGAGGAGCGGGTGCTGGGCGGAGGCTGGATCAATGACAGGAAAGTTTCAGATCGAGCAGCTGCCCGGTGATCCAGGCTCGTTGCGAGAAACAGAAGGTACTCATTGGAACGCGGTGACAGAAGTTCCGATATTGATCGTAGCTGGTGAAACTTCCGGGGAAGAACATGGTGCAGGACTGGTCAAAAGCTTGCGCGCTCTCTTGCCGGATGTCGATCTGAAATTCTACGGAGCCGGGGGAAGAGCCATGCAGGAACAGGGAGTTGAGCTCCTGCAAGATGTGTCGAAGCTGGCGGCCATTGGTCCCTGGGATGCGCTTTCAAACTTGCGCAACTACCGGAATCTCATGGACCGGCTCGTCAACGAGTCCCGACGGCAATCACCGGCGCTTGCGATCTTGATTGACTTTCCGGATTTTAACCTGAGGCTTGCTGCTCGTCTAAAGAAGCAGAACGTTTCGATATGTTACTTCATAAGTCCTCAAGTCTGGGCCTGGAGACAGTCGAGATTGAAACAAATCCGCCGTAATGTGGATCTAATGTTAGTGATCTTTCCTTTTGAGGAAGAATTTTATCGCAGTCACGGCATTGCGGCTCATTATGTTGGAAATCCCACCGCGTTCAGGCTGAGATTGCAGCCGCCTCGGGTCTTGCGGCGGTCTCATGACCGACCGGTGATTGCGTTGATGCCGGGGAGCCGGGTACGAGAAGTTAGGCGGATTCTACCGATCCAGCTGGAAGCGGCCCGGGTAGTGGCAGAGGAGGAAGAGGTCGACTTCTGGATTGTCCAGGCGCCGGCTGTTCCAGAAGAGGAAATCGAGGATATTCTGGAGGAATGGCAAGAGCGGAACACGAAAGATCGTTTCAATGTAGAAGTCCGCAACGGCCGGAGTGATGAATTGCTGGCTTCGGCAGATTTGGCGCTTGTCAAGAGTGGCACTTCGACGCTCGAGGCAATGTTGGTCGGCACGCCTTTCGCGATGGTCTATCGATTAGCTCTTCCAAGCTGGTTGATGGCCCGGACTCTGGTCCGAACCGATATGTATTGCCTGGCCAATCTTGTCATGGGTAAGAAAGTTGTTCCAGAATTTGTTCAATGGGAAGCGACCGGCCAGAAAATTGGCAACTATCTTTTGAATCTCCTCCACGATGAATCTGAACGTAGCCGACTTGGTAAGGAGATGGAGAGGGGAAAGCAGCGCCTGGGTCAGCGTAATGCATACGACGAGGCTGCGGTGAAAATTAAAGATACTTTCCCGATCGGGGTGTTTTCATCATGAGAAGTTACGGGATTAAGAGTAGTGTCCTGCTGCTTCTTCTAATGGCGGTTGTGTCTTTTTCCCTGGCACAGGATGAGGAACAGGCTCCGGTCATCGATGTCCGTTCATATGAGGTTGAGATTGAACTAACCCCTGAACGTAACTTTATGCGGGGGAAATCAAGGGCTCAACTGACTGTTCTTGAAGACGCCGCTTCCATCTCATTTGATTTTAGTCAGCGTTTGACCCTGCTTAGTGTAGAGGATGACGAAGGTTTTCGTTACTCACTCTCGTCGAATCAATTCAGCCGAGGGCGAGTAGATATCGAAGGACAGGGACTTTTTCGGCAGGGAGACGAACTAAACCTGGTTTTCACGTTTGAAGGGTCGTTGGAACGGGAGCAGTTTGCTTTCCTTGACGAGCCTTTCAGGGACAAGGCTGTGATCGGACCGGACGGAGCCATTCTCCTCAGTGAAGGTCATTGGTTTCCCTCTCACCGGCTTCCCCTCGACCCCGCAATTTCTACCTTTAAGGTAAAGGTACCACTTGGTTTTACGGCGGTAGCACCGGGAGAGCTGGAATCCGTTGAGTCGGTTTTCGAAAGCAGTGGCGTTTCGGAAGTCTTTACCTGGCGCAGCGATGTCGAAGTCACGCATTTTCCAGTGGTTGTCGATCGCTTTCTCCGCCAGGCCTTCGAGGATGGACCGATATCGCTAACCTTCTATATGTCCGAAGACTATGACCAGGATCTGACCCCCATTGCCGAGGAAGCGAAACGGATCCTGGAGTTCTATGAGCGGGAATACGGCTCGTCTCCCATCCAGTCACTGGTTCTGGTCCAGGTCGGTAACATCGAGCTTGGTTCGACGGGATCCAGAGCACTGGTGGTGCTCGAGCAGAATTTTCTGGAGGCCGAGGAATTGCCGGTCATGGAGCTGGCGCGGCGTTTGGCTCAACAATGGTGGGGCTACTCGGTGAAGATGCAGCGTCCCATGGACGGATGGTTGAAAGACGGGTTTGCTACCTATGCTGCGCTGCGATACTTCGAAGAGACGGACAAAGAACGATTTCAAGTCGAGCTTTCCCGGCAATCGGTGCAGGCATTAAAGTACCAGGACACGGCACCTGTGGCCAGTGGACTCAATCTGGAAGAGGGCTCAGCCCGATATGATTCGATTGTTGGGAGTAAAGGGGCCTGGGTGCTGTACATGCTGGGCCAGTTGATGGGTCGGGAGTCGCTCAATACCGCTCTCGTGGAATGGTATCGGATGCACGAAGGAAAAGTGACGACCACACCCGAGTTTGTGCGATTCATTAAGGACCGCAGCCAGGACGATTACGACTGGTTCTTTGTCCAGTGGGTTGATTCGGTTGGCGTGCCGAAGTTCGAGGTGGACTATACCATTTACCGGATGACGGCTGGAGGCTACCGAATCCAGGGTGAAATCAAGCAGAATCTCGATCTTTTCCGAATGCCCATCGATGTCTTGATTGAAACCAAGGACTCGCCGGAAGAGCAGCGTCTTGTTGCAAACGGCCGTTCAACCTCCTTTGAGTTCGAGACCGCCGGCATGCCCCAGAGAGTAGAGATCGATCCGCACGGCAAGATTTTGATGGATTCCGACAAGATGCGAGTAGCCGTGCATATTGCGATTGGAGATGAATACCGTCAACGGGGAGAGTTTGTTTCCGCTATTGAAGAGTACGAGAAGGCTATCGATCTGAATCCCCGCAGTTCGCTGGCTCATTTCCGGCTGGGAGAGGTCTTTTTCGAACAACATTCCTATTCGAATGCCGCCAATAGTATGCGTGAGGTGCTCAACGGGGACCTACAACCTGAGTGGGTTGAAACCTGGGCTTACATCTATATGGGCAAAGTGTATGACATACTGGGGCAGCGGCAGCGCGCGATATCGGAATATCAGAAGGCGATCAACAGTAAGGTGGATTACAATGGGGCTCAGGCGGAAGCCCAGAAATACAAAGAGGATCCGTATACCCGTCCCAGCAGTGTCATCGGCGGCTAGCCTCTGTGCCTTTTGTGCCTCTGCGGTTCAATCACCGGACGGCCTCGACCTTGCAACTATTTGAGTTTTTCCGTATCATAATTCTTTGGACAGGGCCAAAGAAGCTTTGTCGTGATCTTTGAAAACCGGGCAGAGACGGGAGAACTCGGAAGAAACCTGAGAGTTTGATCCTGGCTCAGAATCAACGCTGGCGGCGTGCCTAACACAT
>Ga0079224_100002547_pt1 | contig 22253 bp, 17 predicted proteins | sample Stecom2015_FD_80414 | JGI IMG/M metagenome (GOLD analysis project Ga0079224, IMG submission 80414) | Agricultural soil microbial communities from Utah to study Nitrogen management - Steer compost 2015 | ecosystem: Environmental > Terrestrial > Soil > Agricultural land | place: USA: Utah...
CCGACAGCACCGACAGCGCGCCTGCTCCCCCCGCCCCTCCCCCGCCGGACGACACCGACGCGCGGGAGCGCCAGCTGTTCCAGGTGAGCCCGGACGTCCACATGAGCCCCTGCGACGAGTCCGTCTCCGTCGCCGGCGAGTCCCGAGCCATGGCGTCCCGCTACCTGCACCGCGCCCGCAAACAGCTCGTCGCGGGCAACGTGGAGGAGGCTCGCCTCCTCATGTGCAAGGCGGCGCTCCTCGAGCCCGCCGGCCCCGCCAGCGAGGGGCTCGCTCAGCTATATCTCACCGATCGCTCCCTCGCGAACGCCCAACACTGGGCGGAGATCGCCCTCCAGCACGATCCAAAGAATCGCTCTGCCCAGGAGCTGCTCGGCGACATCGCGAACCAACGCGGCGACGTCGCCAAGGCCCGCCGCCATTGGCTCGCCACGATGCAGCTCACCGGCGCGGAGACGGCAAAGCTCGAGGCGGTGAGCCGCAGCCACACACAGGCCGCGCAGCGGGCCGTCCGCAGCAGCGACTTGCCCCGCGCCGAGCGCTTCTTTCGGCGCGCCGTGACCCTGGATCCGAAGAACGCGACCGCAGCGGCCGGCCTGGCGCAGGTCCTCTTCGATCTCGAGCAGCGGGAGGGCGCTCAGCGCTGGGCGCAGCGCGCACGGGAACTCGATCCCGCCAGCGTCAATCGGCTCGGCGCAGAGCTCCGGGCGCTCCTCCCCTGAACGGCGCTTCTCGCGGGTGACACGCAGCCGCGCCGACGAGCGCTCATCACCGCGCGCCGGCCGCTTCGAGCGCCCCCGGAGACGCCCTTCGAAGCGCCCTCACTTCGATCGGCTGGACTCGTATCCCCGAGGATGCTCCTGGAACCACCGGTACGCGCTCCGGATGATCTCCTCGATGTCCGTACGCCGCGCGCGCCACCCGAGCTCCCGCTCGATCTTGCTGGCGTCCGCGTACAGGCTCGGAGGATCTCCGGGGCGGCGCGGGCCCCGCGCCACGGTCAGCGGCTTGCCCACCACTCGCTCGGCCGCGTCGATGATCTCCCGGACGCTGTAGCCTCTCCCGATGCCCAGGTTGTAGACGCGGGCGTCGCCCGGTTCGAGGGCCTCCATCACGCGGACGTGCGCCTCCACCAGGTCCTCCACGTGGATGTAGTCCCGCACGCAGGTGCCGTCGGGGGTCGAGTAGTCCTCGCCGAAGATGGTGACGCCCTCCCGCCGCCCCAGCGCGGCCTGCAAGATCACGGGGATCAGGTGCGTCTCCGGATCGTGATCCTCTCCCACCGATCCGTCCTCCGCGGCACCCGCAACGTTGAAGTAGCGCAGCGCCGCGTGGGCGAAGCTCGGCGTCTTCGCGGCGTAGTCGCGGATCATGATCTCCGACATGAGCTTCGACGAGCCGTACGGGTTGATCGGCGCCTGCGGGGTCGTCTCGCGGATGGGCAGCTCTTCGGGCACCCCGTAGGAGGCGCAGGTGCTCGAGAAGACGAGGCGCGTCACCTCCGCGCGCTCCATCGCCTCGAGCACGCTCAGGGTGCCGCGCGTGTTGTTGTCGTAGTACGCCAGCGGCTCCGCCACGGACTCGCCCACGTAGGCGAAGGCGGCGAAGTGCATGACGCACTCGATGCGGTGCGCGGAGAGCGCCTGCGTCAACGCCTCGGTGTCACGCACGTCGAGCTCGATGAAGGGGACGTCCGAGGGCACGGCCTCCCGGTGACCGCGGCTCAGGTTGTCGAGGGCGACGGGGGTGTGACCGCTGCGAAGCAGCGCGCGGAGCGCGTGGGACCCGATGTAACCAGCTCCGCCGGTGACCAGTACCTGCATGGCGGATCGCCTACCGCGAATCGCCCCGCGACGGGCCAGGGAAATGCATCCGCGGCGTCGGAGCGCGGAAAACCAGGGGAGGAGGGCGAGCGTACGGCTCGGGGCCCGCCCGAAAGCGGACGGGCCCGCGGGTCCGCTCAGCGTCCCTTGGAGGTCGCCCGCTCGGCGAGCACGGGCTCGACGACCCGACCGGAATCAGCGTTGACGGCGCGCCCGGCCTCTGCCGACAACCAGCCGAGGATCAACGACAACGCCACGACCACGCCGCCCGCCCACAGGGCGCCGGTCGCACCGAACACGAAGAACACAGGCAGCACGAAGGCGGCCCCGCCGACGAGCAAGGACCACCCCACGACCCAGAGCGACCAGCCCATTCCCATTCGTTCCGGTGACCCCATTTCGTTCTCCGTGGTCTTCGCGTCCGTTACCTCGAATCTCGACCCCTCGTTCACGAGCGGCCTGCACTCCTCTAGCTTAATGCAGTTGCCGAATGGACACGCGAATTCTCGGCAAAAAAAAGCGCTCCACGGGCGATTTCTCCCCCCGTACCCCCGCGTTCGGGGGAATTGACATGTGGTAATGTGGCCCCAGAAAACCTACATGGTAGATGAACCTGAGACTCGCTCGGACGTCCTCCTCCTCCCTCGGCGGGACGGAAATCCTGGCGCTCGGGGCCGCCTGGCATAGTTCATCGGTCACTCACGCCTCCGACCTACAACCCACGAGCCAGCCATGTCACTCGTCCTGACGTCCTCGCTGTCCTTGCCGACGACCGATTCACCGGACTCGAAGAGTGCAGCCGTCGAGCTGGGCTCCGTCGAGCTGGGCTCCGTCGACGGCGGGCCCGGCGACGGGGCTTCGGCCCAGAGTTCGGTGGGGGCCGCGGCGTTGCTCGTCCTGGGGGCCGTTCTGGTGGGCTGCGGGGGCCTCGGCTGGCTCTTGGCCCGCCGGCGGGGTCGGCGCCCCCGGACCCGGGAGCGGAAGAGAGCGGTGGGCGACGAGCGGGCCCGCGACGACGAGCAGACGCCGAAGACGACGCCGAAGACGATCGTCGTCGTCCAGGGCACCGAGGTGTCGAGCGCGCCCCGAGGCGGGACCGGCCGCGACGATACGGAGGTCAGCGCCGGGCAAGGGCGCGCGCGCCGTTCTTCCGCGGGGAACCTCGCCGTGCAGCGCTCTCGGGACGATCGCTCCGAGGACGCCTCCGCACGCGAGCCCTCGAGCTCGGCACCTCCCTCCGGCGGAGGCCGGAGCCGATCGTCGGAGCCCCGGGGCATGGGGTTCAAGGGCGCCGTCGACGTCAACGCGGGGCGTTACTCGCTTTCCTCCCATGCCCCGAGCGACAAGGCGCGCGAGGGGCGCACCTCTTCGGGACCCCCGCACAGCGATCCCATCCCCCGCGCGCCGCGAGTGCCCACCGACGTGTCCCCGCCTCCGCTGGATCCCCTCCCCCCAGCACCGGAGGGGCCACGCACGCAGCGCGGCCTCGGCATCCCGAGCCCACCGCCAGGACCCCTCGGCGCAACTCACAAACCGCTCACCTCTTCCAGCCGCACCGTGCGCGGCATCGGCTCTCTCCAGGCGCCCGACGCGGCGCCCCTCGCAGGGCACCCCCTCAGCCGCACGGTGCGCGGCATCGGTCCCTCGGAGGTGCTCGGCACGCTCCCCGATCCTCGCCAGGTCGGCGTTCGTCCGGCGGCCCAGCTGCCCCCCGCCGGATCCAGCTCGTCGGGGATCATCGTGGGGAAGGAGACCCTGAAATGGGGAATGGCGGCGCCGCTCTTCGATGCAGCGGGCAACTCCTTGGCGTCGCCCCCCGCTCACCCGATCGCCGCCCCCCCGACCACCGCCAGCCCGACCTCGACGACCCTCGTCTCGAACGGGCCCGCTTTCGACACCGCGACGTCGGACGGCGCGTCCGCGACCAGCCCGACCTCGGCCACGCTCGTTTCGAACACCGCCACCCCGAGCGCGCCCCGCCCGGACGACGCGCCTCCGCGCGACGCGACCTCGAGCGCTGCGACCTCGGGCACCGCGACCTCGACCACCCTGACCTCTGCCAGCTGGCCCGGACAACAGACGTCGTCGTCCTCCGCACCTCCCCCCCGCCCCATCTCCGTCCAGCGCATTCGCCCCGCCACCTTGCCCCGGGCAAAGCTCACGACGCACCTGCGCGGCGTGGGGCGTGAGCTCCTCGACTCCGCGGAGACCTCCGGGCGAGTGGTGCTGCTCACCGCTCCGCCCCCCGACGCAGAGCTCCTGGCGCGGGCCGCGGTGGAGTTGGCCAGCCAGGTCAGCGCCAGCCGACCGGGCGAGGTCGTGCTCGGGGAGACGGATTTCGAGCGACCGCGGCTCCGGGAGCTGCTCAACGTCGAGGTGCCCTTCGGGAAGGGCCTGTCCGAGCAGATCCACGGGGTCGTGCGCAGCGCTCAATCCGGTCCCTGGACGGTGATGGACGCGGATCTCGGCTTCCACCTGCTGCTCGAGGGGCGTATCCGCTCCCCGGGCCTGCTCTGGTCTCAGGAGTTCCCGGAGGTCGTCGACGCCCTCCGCAGGCGCTATCGCCTCGTCTTGCTCATCGCCCCGGCGCGGCCATCGCCCGTGGACGAACAGGCGCTCCGGGACGTCTGCGACGCGGCGCTCGCCATCAGCGCGACGAGCACCTCGGAGCAGGTCCGGGCCGCGCACTGGCGGCGCCTCGAGGACAAGGTGATCCGCACGCTCCGCCTGCCCGGGTGAACCGCGAGCGCTCGCACCGCACCCAGCGGCGGGCGGCGCTCGTCGACTGCTCGTCGACGAGGGAGCGCTCGTCGTCAGGGCACCTGGCTCTCGTCGGTGACCTGCGCGCGGGCGGTCGTCGATTGCGCGGGTTGCAGGGACGGCGCGGACGTCCCGTGCGCAGGCGGCGTCGTCCCGGCGCTCGGCTGGACCACGCCAGAGTGGGACGGCTCACCAGAGACCAGAGCGCTGGTCGACTGAGCCGCGCTCCCTGCGTCGCCCCGCGCGGTGAGCCCGCTCTCCGCGGGGGCCTCTTCGGCGACCAGCGCGAGACCGCGGACCTCCGAGCGCGGAGGCTCCTCGGCGAACGCCACCTGTCCTTCGGCGGGCGGCGCGAGGCGGCCACGCGCCGGGACCAGGGCGTCCGTGAGCTGCCGCGCGAAGATCCAGAGGAACTTCGGATCCCGCAGCAGGTAGCGGCGCGCCAGACGGCGCGGCTCCCGCGCGAGTCGATAGGCCCACTCGAGGCCCACCCGGGAGACCCAGCGCGGCGCGCGCTGCGCGGTGCCCGCGGCGAAGTCGATGGCCGCGCCCACGCAGACGAGGACCGCGGGGCGCAGCGCGCCCCGCTGGCGGTCGGAGAAGAGCTCCGACTTCGGCGCGCCGCAGGCCACGAACACGATGGCGGGCTCCGTGGCGCGGATCGTCTCGACCAGGGCGGCCTCGTCCTCCGCGTGTCCCGCGGCGTCGATGCGCGGCGCACACAACCCCACGACGCGCAGCCCTGGGTGGCGCGCCACGAGGTTGTCCCGCGCCATCTCGGCGACCCCCGGGAGCCCACCCAACAGGAACACCGGCAAGCCCTCGCGAGCTGCGCGCTCGACGAGCGGCTCGAACAAATCCGAACCGGACACCTTCTCGGGGATCCCGAAGCGCAGGAGGCGCGCCGCCCAGAACACGGGCGTCCCGTCCACCAACGAGAGGCTCACATTCGCATAAGCGTCCTGGAACGCTGGGTTCTCGTCGGCCACGACGATGTGATCGACGTTCGGCGTGAAGACGGTCCCGCCGCGCCCCGAGCGGGCGAGCTCCACGATGCGATCCACCGCCTCCGTCAGCGTGACGGGGTCGAGGGGCACCTGTCCGATGCGTACCCGCGGTGTCTCGAGGGTCATGGCAGCCCACCTCACCCGAAGTCGCGGAGCGTGACAAGCCCTCCCGCGCAGAATCTCCGGGCTCTTGAGCTCGACCGGCTCGCCGCCACCGCTCGGGCGGGAGGGGCCCGGCCGTTCCACCAAGGGAAACAGGTTTTCGGAGCATCGCCCGCGTCGTTCCCTGCGCCGCGGAACACCGCCATTTGATATGTTGAGGGCCATGCCCGCGCCTCTGCTCTCGATCGGACTTTCGCTGGGCGCTGCCCTCGTGGCGGCGCCCTCCGCGATCTTCACGACCGAAGTGCTCGCTTCGTACCTGCCCCGCAGGAAGGCGCCCCGCGCGCTGCCCACCCGAGACTTCCGCATGGCGGTGCTGGTCCCCGCCCACGACGAAGCCGCCGGTATCGAGGCCACCGTGCGCCACCTCCTCGCAGAGCTCGGCCCCGAGGATCGCCTCGTCGTGATCGCGGACAATTGCTCGGACGACACGGCCACGCTCGCCCGCGAAGCGGGCGCGGAGGTGTTGGAGCGCCGCGACGCCGAGCGACGGGGCAAGGGCTACGCGCTGAGCTACGGCGCCGAGCACCTGACGACGGATCCGCCCAACGTGGTCGTCGTGATGGACGCGGACTGCCGCGTCGCCCGGGGCAGCCTGCGCGGCCTCGCCCTCGAGGCCCTGGCGAGCGGGCGCCCGACCCAGGCGGTCTACCTTCTCGAGAAGCCCGCGGGGAACAACGACCTGTCGGGGATCTCCGCCTTCGCGTTCCTGGTGCGCAACCTCGTTCGACCTCGCGGGCTGCGGCGTCTCGGGTTGCCTTGCGAGCTCACGGGCACGGGGATGGCCTTCCCGTGGCCCGTGTATCGCGACGCGCCCGCCACCCATGGCTTCCTCGCCGAGGATCGGCTGTTGGGGCACGAGCTCGCCCTGCGCGGCGCGCCGCCGCTGCTCGACGAAGACACCCTCGTCGTCGGCGAGCTCGCCCAGAACGCCCCCGCGAGCTTCAAGCAGCGCCGCCGCTGGGAGCACGGGGGTCTGGCGATCCTCTTCGGCACCTCGCCGCGCCTGCTCGTGCAAGGCCTGCTGCGCGCCGACCTGGGGCTCATCGCCCAGGGCCTCGACTCCGCCGTCCCGCCCCTCGCGCTCCTCGTGCTCCTCCAGTCCGGCGCCGCGCTGGGCACGGCCGGAGTCGCGCTCGTCGGTGGCCCGGTCCTCCCCTTCGCCGTGGCGGCGGGAGGCTGCGCGGTGCTCGGCGCGGGAGTCCTCCTGGCCTGGCTCGTCGACGGTCGCCAGCTGCTCCCGCCCGCGGAGGTCCTGCGCATCCCGCGCTACGTCCTCTGGAAGCTCCCTCTGTACGCGAGCTTCGCGCGTCACGGCGCCCACGGGGAGTGGGAGCGCACGGACCGCAGCGCCTGACGCGGTCACCGCGGTGGCGTCACCGAGGACGTAGCGGCGCCCCGCAGCGCCGCCGGTGGTGGGCGTTGCCCGCGGCGGGCTCGGCTGCACCTTGGTTGCGGACATCGAACGCGCGCGTCCGCCTCGGAGGGAGGCAGGTCACAGCTACCCACCGCGCGTCCCTGGGTTCCCCCCCAGCACCGCAGGCGCCGCCGATGCCCCGCGTCGATCCTCGGCGCCGGTCGCCGCGGCCCGCGACGACCAGCCCCCCTCGGCTCGCCGCCACCGTCAACGCCCGGCACCACAGCGCCCGGCACCACAGCGCCCGCCACCGTCAGCGCCCGGCACCACAGCGCCCGGCACCATCAGCGGCCGCCGCTGCGCTCCATGGGCACGTCGCCCAGGAGCGGCAGCCCCAAGGTCTTGACCTGCCACGGCGCCAGCAGCCGCCCCCGCAAGAGCTCGACGAGCGGCCCGATCGCGAGGCTCAACAGGAAGCCGAACACCACGCTGCCCAGCCCGATGAACAGCGGCAGCTTGGGCTTGAGGGGGGCGACGGGGACCTCCACGTCGACCGTGACGAGGTACCGGTGCTTGAAGGCCGTCTCCGCCGTCGCGATCTCCAGGTGCGTGCTGGCGACGCGCTCGCTGAGCTCGTTGTACTTGTTGATCGCGGTGATCAGCTTGGCCTGCTCCGCCGAAATCGCTGCGGACTGCTCGATGCGCACCGGGCCCGTCTTGGTGGGAGCGGCGACCTCCGGCGCGTTGACGCGCACCGTCCGCTTGGCCCCGCCTTCGTCGGTAGGAGCCTTGGAGAAGGCCTCGATCTTCGCCAGCAGCTCGCTCTCCTCCGCCTTGAGCGCGTCGAGCTCCGGGGGCGGGACGGACGCCTCTTCGATGCGCGCCTTCTGATGGATGATCAGGGGGTGCTTCTCGGCGTAGGTCGCGCTCAGGTCCGTCAGCTGCAGCTTGAGCTCCGTCAGGCGCCGCTGCCAGGGCTCCTTCGTCTCGCGGATCCGCTGCCGCACCTTCTCGAGTTTGCCCACGAGGAGCGGATCCGGCTCGAGCTTGACCTCGGTCCGCACCGGGCTCACGACCTCCACCACGCGCGGCTTCGCATCGGCACCGGACGGGGTCGGCTCTGGAGTGGGCGGTTCGTACCAGCTCGCCTTCTCCACCCGCTTGAGGAAGCGGTCGACGTCGCGGGCGGCCGCCTTCGCCTGCTCTTCCTGGATCTTCAGGGCCTCCCGCAGCACGTCCAGCTCACCGTCGAGCCGCTCCTGGAAAAAGCGGTCCCGCGTGACCTCCACGATCCGCGCGGCGGTCTCCGGATCGGACCACATCGCCTTGAAGGTGATCGTCGTGGAGTGGTCGGTCTCCACGACCAGGCGCTGACCGAGGGTCGCCATCAGGGTGCGGATGCGGGTCCGCTCGTCCTGGCGATCCAACCCGTTGCGGAGGAGCCAATCCTTGAAGCGGAGCAGCGTGGGGCGGCGCTCCGTCCAGAGCCGCTCGAGCTCGGCCTCCCGCACGATCTCGCGCAGGTTCTCCTGACGGAAGATCCGCTCCTGCAGGCCACGGAACTCGTCGACCCGCGGCACCTTCCGCTCGGGGTTCACGTGCACCATGAACGCCCCCTCGCCGACGAGCACGCGGGAGAGGGTCTCGTACTTCTTCGGCAGCAGGACGCCCGCGGTGATCCCCAGCGCCGCGACGCTCAGGAACACCAGGGCCGCCAACCACCACCGGCGACGCGTGGCCGAGAGCACGAACGCCGCGATTTCGAGCGGGTGTATCGGGGAGCCTTCGCCCCCGTCCTGCTCGTCCAGATCCAGATCGTCGTCCGTCATGCGTCGATGGCGCAGCGCTCCATGGGCTACTTGCGCGACGTCAACGTATCACGCGCGCTCGGTCGAGAGCCACCGCCATGGAGCGGGGGCCGTGCTCGAGGCCCGCGCCGGTGGCACGCCGGTCATCCAGCGGGCTCGGGGAGCGCCGACCGTCCGCCCACGGGGGCGCTCACCGGCTCGTTGCCCCAGGGAATCAGTCGCGTCGCGCGGCGGGGCGACCGGTCACCGGCAAAGGGGGCCGGCGAAGGGGGGGGAGTCCACCGACACCCGCTCGCGCCCGCTCCGCCCGCCATGGTAGACGCTAGGGTCAGCAGACGAGCTTTCCGATGCGATTCCCTCGCCGCCGCCCGTTGTCGTTCCCGCGCCGCGTACCATTCTCGCGTCGCCTGTCCTCCCCGACGTCGTCCTTCCCGACCTTGGCGTTGTTCGCCCTGCTCTCGGCCTCGTCCCTGCTGGGCTGCAAGGATCGCGGAGTCTACGTCGACGGCTTTCGCTACGCGCCCACGGACACTCCGCCCCCCCAGCCGCCGGAGATCGTGCGCGTCGGCGACGACGTCTCCGTGGTCGTCTTCGGGGAGGCCGCGCTGTCGGCGAAGGGCGCGCGGGTCTCGCCCCGGGGCACCATCACCCTCCCGTTGCTCGGCGAGGTCGTCGCCGCGGGCAAGGCGCCCCAGGCGCTCGCTCGGGACCTGGAGAAGGCCCTCGCCGCCTACGTCACGACCCCTCACGTCACCGTGACCATCGATCAGTCCCCCGTCGTGGTGACCGTCCTCGGTGAGGCGCGCGGCAATGGACGGTTCAAGCTCGAGGGCCCGGTGCGCCTCATCGAGGTGCTCGCGCAAGCGGGCGGCCTGAACGAGTTCGCCGACGAGTCCTCCATCTACGTGCTCCGCGGCGACCAACGCATCCGCTTCGACTACGAGGACATCATCCGAGGTGCGCCCCATGCCCGTGACTTCCTGATGATGTCTGGCGACGTCGTCGTGGTCGAATGAAGCCGGGACCATGACGGGATCGCTGGCAGTCCTCCTCGCGCCGCTCGTCGTGGTCGGCTTCGAGGACCGCGTCGAGACCCGCGTGCGCACCTTCGGGGACGGCGCCCCCCGCGTCGACCTCGTCGAGAGCGCGAGCTTGCAGCTCTCCATCTCCGGGCAGCGCAACTCGGCGACGATCGGGTACGCCCCCATGCTGCTCCTGCTCTCCGTGGGGACTCCGGAGCAAGCGGTGGGGTTCGCGCAGGCCTTCGACGGGACCGTGAACCACACCTACCGCCGCGGCTTCGTGAGCTTGCAGCAGAGCGCGGTCCTGGCTCGCAACAACCTGCGGCTCACCCTGGTCCCTCAGCCCCTCGACCCCGCGGGCCCCTCGGACCAGACGCCGACGGTGCCGCTCCCTCCGGGGAGCGCCGCGAGCGGGAGCGCCTTCTACGACACGGTCGTCTGGTTCGGCTCGACGCGGACCTCCCTCGCCCTCGGGCAGACCTTGAGCCCGCGGCTCCGCCTCCACGAGTACGCCTCCTACTCCGCTCACGGAGGTCTGGGCTCCGCGACGGAGACCCTCTATCCGCGCCAATACCAACAAGCCGCCGGCGCCGGCCTGAGTCAAACGCTCACCCGGCGCGACACCTTGACCCATGGCCTCGACGCCCAGCGGACCACCACGTCGGGCCGGGCGCAGGTCTACGTCTTGAGCTTGCGCGAGACCTGGGCCCACGTGTTCTCCAGCGCGACCTCGGGGCAGCTCGCCGCGGGACTCGCCTACGCCCGAGAGGCCGACGTGCCGGAGGAGGGGCGTGAACCCCTCGACACGTGGTTGCCCGTCGGCGAGGCCAGCCTCATGAGCCGCTGGTCGGGAGAGGGCGCGCGCGCCGCGCTCACCGCCGCGGTGGGCGTCGCGCCGACCGTCGATTGGTTGTCCGGGAGGCTCGATCAGCGGGGCTACGTCAACCTGGCGTTCACGGAGGAGCGCCGTCGCTTCACCTGGTTCGTGGGCGGGAGCGGCATGACGTCCCTGGACCAGAGCACCCCGAACGCGCTCACGATCGCCGCGGTGGCCGCGGGGGCATCCCAGCGTTGGTCCCGGGAGATCTCCGTCGACGCCAACGTCACCGCGAGCCGACAGCTGTTCGGAGAGAACATCTCCGCCTCGACGCTCTGGATGGCCTTCGCCGGGATCACCTACCGCCCCAACCCCTGGCGTCTCTGACCAGCCCGGCGACGCCGTTCGCTCAGCCCACCGATCAGGCCCGCGCCTTCCGCCGCCGCACCATGTCGCGCACCATGGCGATGGTCGCCGGGTTCAACACGCCCGTGACCCGCAGGCACACCACGTAGACGACGACGGCGATGGGTGCGGCCACCCAGGAGGTGACGAGCGGGCGCAACACCAGACCCACGATCGCCATGCACGCCGCCGCGAGCAGCGCCAGGCCGAAGGAGCGGAAGAACGACGCGTTGAGCAGCCGGGTCGGGGCCAGGCGGAGCGCGGCGAACACGAGGAACCCCTCCGAGACGACCGTCGCGGTGACGACCCCGAGCCCGCCGTTGCCCATGGAGTCCTGGAACATCGGGATGAGCAGGACGTTCAGGGCCGAGCTGATCGCCACGCTGCCGAGCTGGAGCAAGGCCCACACCCGCTGCAAGCCGAGCGCGTTGACGTAGGTGGCCAGCACCATCACGAAGTACAGGAAGAAGATCACCAGCGCGGAGATCCGGAGGTTGTCCTCCGCGGGCTCGAAGCTCTCCCGGCTGAAGATCTGGATGCCGATATCCGGGAACAGGGCGCAGCCCAGCGCCACGGGCAACACCACCCAGGACATGACGCCCAGCGCCGATCGGGTCGTGGCGGCGGCCTCCTCGGGGTCCTCCGCGACGAGCCGGCACAAGGTCGGGTAGAGCGATCCGATCACCGCGCTGCAGGGGAAGATGAGGAACCCCACCAAGCGCTGGGCAGCCGCGTACCAACCCATCACCTCCGCACCGGCGAGCTTCGAGAGCATCACGGCGTTGACGTTCCACTGGAGCACCACGACGCCGCCGAGCACGAGGAAGCCCACCCCCTCCCGGGCGAGGAGGCGCATCGTGGCGACCTGGGCGCGCCGCAGCTGGATGCCCAGACGCGCCAGCAGGCGCCAGTCGATCCAGCTGGCCACCGCCGCCGCCACGAGCTGCGCCACCATCACGCCCACGAGCCCCCCGCCGAGCAGCAGCGCGGGCACGATCGCGACCAACGTGGCAAACTGAAGGATCAGCGTGTTGCGCGCGACGAACTCGGAGCGTTCATAGGCGCGCGCGGCCAACGCCGCCGTCTGGCCGAACTGGAACAGCAAGGTCTGCCCCGTGACGATGGCCAGGGCGATGCCCACGTGGGACGGATAGTCGAGCACCCAGTAGGCGACGGCGAGCACGATGTGAGCGACGACGAAGCTCCCCAGTCGCAGCGCGAGCGCGCTCGTGAGGAGAGTCCCCGCCGCGCTCCGATCCCGCGCCACGGCGCGCTGCGCGGCGCCCCCTTGCCCGAACTCGCTGAAGGTGGCGGCGAAGCCCGCCATGGTGGTGACGAGAAAGAAGAAGCCGTAGTCCTCGGCGCCGAGCCAACGCGCCAACAGCGCGCTGGTGAGGATGCCGAGGGGCATGCCGATGATCTGCCCTCCGGCGAGCCAGAGCGTGTTCTTCGCCACCAGGCGCGTGGTCGCGGCGCGGTCGGACGCAGGGGGCGCCACGGGCGCGGGGGACGCCACGGGCGCGGGCTCGAGCTCGACGGACTCCATCGCTCACCTGCTAGCACGAAGCACGGCGCTCCGAGCCGTCTCCGCGCCACCCTCCGGCGCCGAGTCGACGGCTTGTCGCAGCAATGACATCAGGGTGTCCGCGGACCTGCTGGCATCGAACTTCTCCTCGACCAGGGCGCGCCCCCGGTGCCCCAGCTGCTGACGCAGGTTGCCGTCCCCGGCGAGGCGCTCCAGCGCTTCGCGGAGGGCCCGGCCGTCCCGAGGAGGCATGAGGAACCCGCTGCGCTCCACCTCGACGATGTCCGAGATGCCGCCGACGTCCGACACCACCACGGGCAACCCCATGGCCATCGCCTCGAGGGACGCGATCGAGAAACAGTCCCCCTGGGTCGGCAAGACGAACGCGCTGGCCGCCCGGTAGAGCTCGAGCAGCGCCTCACTGCCGGCGGTGAGTCCCCTGTGAACGCGCACGCCGGGCTCCTCGGCGACGGGATCTCTGGTCACCAAATCCAGCTCCGCGCGACCGCGGAAATGCTCCCGAAACACCTCGAGCAGGAGCCGCCCGCCCTTGCGCTCGAAGTCGCCCCCGACGAACAGCAGCCGAGGCAACCCCTCGCTCGGTCCCCGCTCCGGGAGCCGCCAACGCGCCAGATCGATCCCCGGGGGCACCACCCGGGTCCGCGCCTCGGCGACGCCATAGTCGTCCACGAAGGAGCGACGCGCCCAGCGCGACCAGCCCACCACGAGCCGAGCCCGGTGGAACGTGCTCCGAACGGCAGCTCGCTTCAGCCGACGCACGACCTCGGCCCGGTCGACCGTGTGTCCGTATTGCTCCGCCTGTCCGTCCAGCTGCGCAGGAGTCACGTCGGTCCACAGCAACGTCGGGAAACGCGTGAGCGCCCAGGGGTGAAACACCGCCGGGTTGTGGGTCAAAAAGAAGAGCCCGTCGTAGCGCCGGCGCCGCAACGTCCGCGCCACCTGCACGAAGCCGCGCAGCGTGCCTTTGCCGCGCTTCGGCCCTGGCAACCGCTCGATCAGCCCGCCCTCCTCCACATAGGTGACATCGCACCACGTGTGACCAGCCGCGCGGACATAGGGCTCGATGGCCTGCGCCGCGCTGCCGATGCCCACCTGACGTTCGGCGAAGAAGCAGTAGTGATGCGCCGTCATTTCGGTATCTGCTCGTGGGATCCGCTCCGCTGCGGGTGTCTGCGCCATCGCCGGTATCTTAACGGACCAGGACGCCCGCTCGATGGGCGCGCCCGCGCTGAGGTATCGGGGATGCTGTTCTGCGCTCGGAGCGTCGGGCTGGAGGTCGGCCCTCTCGGTGCGGTGCTCGAAACCGGGATTCGAGTCCTGCCATGGGTCGTTCCGGAAAACACCCCTCAACGACCGCCCCCGGTGTCCGATCGCCTTGAAGAGGACCTCCTGTCGTCAGCGCCGTTTCCCTGGGGAGACGGCCCAATAACGCTTGACCGGTTCCTGAGTGCACGAGACGCTGTCTTGACGATCGTCAATGCGGAGAGGCTGGACCGCCTCGGGAGATTCGATGGAGACGCCATCCACGCTGGCCGACGACAAGGACCTTTTCCCCCGCCACCTCGGCCGCAAGCTCGTCCCCGTCGTCGTGGTCGCCATCGCGGCTTACCTGGCCCTCTTCCTCCTCGCGGATGCGGACGCCACGGTCCGGGAGATGAGCCGCGTCTCCGGTCGGGCCATCGTCTTTGCCTGCCTGCTGTCGCTGGCGAGCTTCTTCCTCCGAGCGGTCCGCTGGCACGCGCTCCTGCGCAGGGTCCGCTCGAACGTGCCCTTCACCGATGGCGTCTTGGTGAGCTTCGTGGGCCTGGCGATGACCATCACCCCTGCCAAGGCGGGCGAGGTCATCAAGTCGTTACTCCTGAAAGACTCCTTCGAGGTGCCGGTGGCGCAGAGCGCGCCCATCGTCATGTTCGAGCGCCTCGCGGATCTCGTCGCGGTCGTGCTGCTCGGTGGGGTCGCGCTCATGTTCGTGCCGGGGGCGCTGGCGCCCGGCATCGTCACCGTCGTCGGGGGCGTCGTCCTCGCCCTGCTGGTCGGCTTCCTGCCGCGCGTGTTCGACTACATTCCCGCGCGCGTCCTGAACGCGCGCCTCGTGGCGCCGCGCCGCGCGAAGCTCCAGAGCTCCTTCGAGGCCCTCGGTGCTCTGGTGGTGCCGAGCGCTTACCTGCCGGCGCTCGGGCTCTCCCTCGTCGCCTGGGGCATCCAGAGCGTCACCGTCTGGCTGCTCGCCCAGGCGTTCCCGGAGTTCGCCATCTCCGTGGTCGATGGGATCGTCGCCTACTGCGCGCCCCTCCTCGCCGGTGCGTTGGCCCTCGTCCCCGGCGGGCTCGGGGCGACGGAGGCGTCCATGGCCGGCATGCTCGTGGTGCTCGCGGGTTCGAGCTCTGCTCTGAGCGTCGCGGCCGCCCTCACGGTGTTGGTCCGGCTCGTGACCTTCTGGCTCGCGGTGATCGTGGGCCTGGTCGCCCTCGGCGCGTGGCGCCTCCGTCGCGCGCGCGTGGCTCGGGCACGTGGCTACGACAGCGTCCGCCCCCCGCCCCGCGCCTCTCACGCTTCGCTCACCCCCGAGAAGCTCCAGGACTGAGCGTCCCCCGCGCGCCACCGCGGTCGACCCCGTTGGTCGACCCTGCGATCGACTCCGTTGGTCGAGCCAGCGGACGTCACGAGGTCGGCGCGCGCCCGAGGCGCCAGCGCCACGCGCACAACAGGGCGAACAGCAGCGCACCGCCGAAGAGATAGTGCGACAGCAGGAGCACGTAGAGCCGCTCGAGCAGCCCGCCCGGCGGCGCGGGAGGCCACACGACCGGCAGCGAGACCACCAGGACGGCTCCCCAGGCGAGGGCGCGGTCGAGGGAGCTGCGCACGAGCCCCTTCGACTTCGCCAGGACGAACGCCGCCGGCGCCAGCATCCAGGCGTAGTAGTGGGACCAGGCGAGCGGGCTCGCGATGCACGCGAGCACGAGCACCATCAGCTGTTCGGCCTCCCGCTCGCGCTCGGACACCGTGAACCACCGCGCCGGCGGCCCCTTCGACACGACGGCCGCCACCGCGGCGCTCGCAAAGAACGCCATCGTGGGCAGAGACGCGACCCGGCGCAGGGACGCCCCCACCGGGTAGCCGTCCCAGTCGTACAGGCCCCCGCCCTCCCGGACCCAGCGGGCCACCAGGGCGGGTACGGACTGCACGTTGAACGCGCTGACGGGGTGATCCGCCGCGTGCGCCACGAAGCGCTCATGCCACACGACGTGGGCGTCCCACCCGAAGACCAGGATCGAGAGGCCCACCGCGCCCCCCACCACCAGCCCCCCACCGAGGGCCGCGCGCACCCGACCCCGCAGGGCGAAATAGACCCCGAACAGGAGCAGCGGCAGCTTGAACAAGGCGGCCGCCCCGAGCAGCGCGCCGGCCCGGATCTGCCGATCCTGGCGCAGGGCGACCAGGGCTGCGGTGAACGCCGCCAGGGCGAAATGGCTGGTGTTCCCCTCCCGGAGGCTGTTCATGAGGGGGCCGTTCAGGGCGAACAAGAACGCCAGGGTGACCGCCCCCGCCTCGTCGAGGTCCGCGAGGAGCACCAGCTGCCGCCAGGCCACCATGCACGCCAGGATGCCGGCCACCGTGAAGAGGACGCTGGCGACGTCCGAGGGAAAGATCGCCAGCGGCGCGAACACGAACGCCAGGATGGGCAGGTTGACGAAGCCGTGGACCCCGCGCGCGAAGAGCTCCTCCACCTGCGTGCGCCCCTCGAGCACGCTGACGCCGCCCGCGTAGTACGCCTCCACGAAGTCTTCGAAGGGCCGGTGCGGCTCCGACACGACGAACATGCCCGCCGAGAGGGCCACCACCGCCGCCGTGACCAGAGGCCACACGGACGCGGCGCGCCCGTCCCGGCTCGCCCGGCGCGCCTGCAGCAGGAACAGCCCGAGGCAGACGATCGAATACGCAGCGTAGATCGCGACGGCCCGCATCAGCCCCTCAGCGTTCGGCGGACGCTCGCCGCCGTCGTCCGCCTCAACAGCTCACTCCACCGTCCACCAGGATCGTCTGCCCGGTGATCATGGCCGCCGCGTCGCTCAGGAGGAAGCGGACGAGGCCGAGCACGTCCTCCTCCGACGCCAGACGACGCAGCGGGGTGCGGTTGACGATCTGCGCCAGCTGCCCCGCGTTCAACGTCGAGGACATGTCGGTCTTCATGTAGCCGGGGGCGACGCTGTTCACGGTGATGCCGCGCCGCCCCAGCTCCCGCGCCAGCGCCCGCGTGAGGCCATCCATGCCCGCCTTGGACGCGCTGTAGGCCGCCAGCCCGTTGTAGCCGCGCGTCCCGATGATGGAGCTGATGTTGATGATGCGCCCGCCGTCCTTGGCCTTGAGCAGGTACTGGGACGCGGCGCGCGCCACCTGGATGGCCCCGAGCAGGTTCACCTGGAGGATCTTCTCGCTCTCCACGTTCGGGAACGACGCGAGGATGCCCGCCTGGGCGATGCCAGCGTTGTTGATGACCCCGTAGAGGCCGTCCGCGCCGGCCCAGGCGACCGCGTCGCGCACGAAGGTGTCCACCTCCTCGGCGACGCCCACCTGACAGGGGCCCCAGAAGAACCGATCACTGACCTCCGGTTGCCCGAGCAGCTCCTCGATCACCGGCGTACGCGTGCGGCTGCAGGTCGACACGCGGTAGCCGTCGGCCAAGAGCCCGCGGATGAGGTGCGCGCCGAGCCCGCGGCTGCCTCCGGTCACCAAGACGTGTTTGCTTTGCATCGTCATCCTTTCTTGCCGGAGGTCCCCACCTGGATCGCGTCGACCACGCGGAACACCCGCGGCACCTGGTAGGTCGCCAGCTCCGCCCGACACCGGGCGAGGATCGCCTTCTTGGCCTCGCTCGGCTCCGACCCCGGCGCGAGCACGACGTCGGCGCCGACGAGGGCCCCGCTGATGGGATTGGGGACCGCGTACACCTTCGCCTCGACCACGCCGGGCAATCCCAACAGGAACCCCTCGATGGCGAGGGGATAGACCTTCGAGCCCCCCACGTTGATCGTCGAGTCCTGGCGCCCGAGGATCCGCACGCGGTCACCGACGATCTCACAGCGATCCGCGGTCGCCACCCAGCCCCCCTCGAGCAGCGGCTGCGCCGCCTCCGTCAGGTAACCCTGCATGGCGTTCGGCGTCTTGATCTGCAGCAGATCGTCCCGCAGCCGCAGCTCGACCCCCTGCACGGGCTGCTCCAGCCAGCTCTTCGGGAAACCCTCGAGGCCGTCGTGCACGGCGAAGACGACGCCCGCCTCCGTCGACGCGTAGATGTGCGTGATCCGCGCCGTCGGGAAGCGCTCCTTCAGGCGATCGAGGGTCGCCTGGTCCACCGCCTCCCCGCCGAGGGTGATCTGACGCAGCTCGAGGGCCCCGGGCGGCGTCGCCATGAGAAAGGAGCGCCAGAACGTCGGCGTGCCGCTGATCTGGGCGACCTCCCACCGCCGCGCCGCCTCGAAGAACCCCTGCGGGCTCCGCTCCTCCGGGACGACGATGAGCCCGTGGGACAGGGCCGCGGTGAGCATGACCTGCACCCCCGCGAAACCCGTCGGCTGGTAGGTGAGCAACCAGCGGCCCTCCCGGTTGGCGGACACACTCGCGCTGGTGCGGACCTTCGCGAGGAGGGAACCGAGAGTGTGGGTCGCCACCTTGGGGCGCCCGGTGGTGCCCGAGGTCATCATGAAGATGCGCGCCTGGGGCGCGCCGTCGCCGTCGGTGGCCGGCTCGGTGTCGGCGGTCGGCGCGGCGACGGAGCGGGCTTCGTCCTGGGCGCCGATCTGGAGCTGGACGCGGAACTCCCGCGAGAGCTCCTCCACCATCGCGCCCGGGAGGTTCGTGTGCGCGACCCAGAGATCGGCCCCCGCCCGCGCGCAAGCGTCGATCGCCCGGAGCACGTCGACGGGATCGTCGCTGACGACCATCACGCGCCCGATGCCCTCCTGCCGGAGGCGCTCCGCGAGCTCGTCGGAGCGACGCCGCAGCTCCTCCCGCGAGACGACCGCGGCGCCACGGGCCACCAGCGCCGCCCCGTCCCCCGCCTCGAGGGGCAATCCAGGCGCCGTCGTCATCGCACGTACAGGTCGGCGAGCTCACCGGCGGTGCGAAACTCGATGAATCCCTCGCTGAAGGGATCCCGCCCGGTGGTCTCCTCGAGCTCGCGCACCAGGGTGGCGAGATCCAGGGAGTCGATGCCGAGCTCGCCGCCGAGCAGCTCCGTGGACGCGTCGAGGGTCACGACGTCGAGCCCCTTCTGCTCGAGGATGTCCGCCACCAGCTTCTGAATCGCACTCAAGATTTCTTGTTTTTCCATCGGTCGTTCCTCCAGCCAAAGGGGGCAGACGCCCCTCGAGTATCGGCGGCTTCCTCGATCGAGCCAATCCGGCAGAGCGCCCGAACCGCTCCCGGCGGCAGGGTCGCTCCAAACGGCACGGTCGCTCCAAACGGCACGGTCACCCCCCTCGGCCCGCTTCGGGGTCCTAGGGAGACAAAAGCGACCGATCGGTCTCTTCGGGGTCCTAGGGAGACAAAAGCGACCGATCGGTCTCTTTGGGGTCCTTGCGTGCAGGGGGTCATGGCGCCTCCGGAGCGTCGACCGCCACCACGCCGGGCGCGGTGGCGGCGCCCAGCGCGGCTTCGATGTCCCCCAGGAGACGACGGGCCCGCTCGTGTCGGCGCTCCTCCTTCAGGTGGTAGACCGTGTCGAAGAACCAGGCGTCCGGCATGACGAAGGCCTCGGGGGGGCTCGGCACCTCGAGGGACGCCGTCCGCAGGGTTTCGTGCAGGCGACGGATCGCGCCTTGGTGCTCGCCGTAGAAGCTCTCGGCCACGGGGCTGTAGGAGACGAAGACCGTGACGCCCGCCTCCCGCATGACCCGCGCGAACTCCTGCATGCGCGCGATCACCCCCGCGTCGATCTCCAGGTGGCTCAGGTCGTAGCCCGGGTTCGGGGCGTCCGCCCACTCCACGCCCCGGTGGCTCACGAGATCCCCACGGGCCTCGAAGCCCGCCAGAGACTCGATGCGATCGAAGAGCGCCGTCGGATCCTCGGCGGAGTAGCCGCGCACCCAGTCTCGCGCCCCGCGCCCCACTTCGCGCACCAGGCGCACCAGCTTGTGCTGGGCGACGTAGGGGACCGCCTGGAGCACGTCGAGGCGCTGGGACCAGGTCAAGAACGCGAGGTTCTCCGGGCGCGCCTTCACGGCCATCAACAGATCCGAGGCGGTGCCGTCCGCGGACTTGTAGAAGCTGTCGTACTCGAAGGCCATGACGACCAGATCGCCGGCGCGCAGGTCGGGCTTCACCTCCTCGAGCATGAAGCGCACACCGAAGTAGCCGTTCATGCCCATGTTCACGACGTAGCGGCCCGTCGCGTCTTCGAGCGCCGCGCTGTCCTGGCCGTAAGCCAGGTTCGAGCCACCCACGAAGACCACCTTGCTCCGCGTCGCTCCCGCTCCCGCCAGCCGCTCGTGCTTCAGGCGCGTCGCGAGGGCGTAGTCGTTGCCCTCCGGGACGAGCCACACCGTGGCCAACGCCAGCGACCCCGGCACCGCGACGAAGATCACCCCGAGCGTGATCAAGCGCAGAACCGCCTTCCACCCGCGCGGCGCCGCGACGCTCGTCGCCGATGACGCCGTCGCCGACGTCCCCGCGGACGACGACGGCGCCCGTCCCGGACCCGGCCCGGGCGCGGCGGCCGACGTGGCCTCCGAGCGCGGCGCTGCCGTCGGCTCCGTCGCGGGCTCCGTCGTGGGCTTCGTCGTCGAGCGAGCAGCTGAGGGGGTCTGGCTCATCTCAGAACTGGAAGTAAATGAAGCTCTGCTTCGTGTCGTACAGCGCGCCGAAGAGCAGGATGCCGATGGCGCACACCTGATAGAAGCACCAGCGCACCCAGGCGGGCCGCGCCGCCAGCCGCTCCTGGACGTTCCCCGTCGTCTGCCCCGACTCCAGGAGCAGGACCAGCGCCGCCCCGCAGAGCCCGAAGCCGAGCTCGATCCACTGCCCGTCCAGGACGGCCTTCACCCCCGCCGCAGCGCTCCCCCAACCCGTGAACAGGTGCGTCAGGATGTAATAGGCGTCGCTCATGCTGTGCGCCTGGAAGAAGACGTACGCGAAGCAGACGAGGGAGAACGTCACCCCCACCTTCCAGGCTTTGTGCAGCCGCGGCACCTGCTGGAGCTTCAGCGCCTTGGCGACCCGCGCCCGCCACTTCTGCGTGAGGGTCGAGCAGACCAGATACGCTCCGTGCAAGGCGCCCCAGGCGACGAAGGTCCACTCGGCGCCGTGCCAGAACCCGCTGACCACGAACGTGATGAACAGGCTGATCAAGATCGTATAATAGAATTTGATCTTGAAGCGCCGCTGGCGGGTGAGGGGCGTGTAGATGTAGTCGGTCAGCCAGCTCGTGAGCGAGATGTGCCAGCGCTTCCAGAAGTCCGACACGCTGGTCGCGAAGTAGGGGCGGTTGAAGTTCTCCGTCAGCTCGAAGCCCATCACGCGGGCCGACCCGCGGGCGATGTCCGTGTACCCGCTGAAATCGCAATAGACCTGGAACGCGAACAGCCAGGTGGCCAACGTCATGCCGACGCCGTCGAAGCTCCGCGGATCGTCGTAGACGCGGGCCACGAAGGGGCCGAGGCGATCGGCGACGACGATCTTCTTGAAGAACCCCCACGCCATCAGCTCGACGCCGCCCACGATCCTCGCGTAGTCGAGCTCGTGCTTCACCCGCAGCTGCGGGAGCAGCTTCTTCCCTCGCTCGATGGGCCCCGAGACGAACTTCGGGAAGAAGGTGACGAAGAGGCCGAAGCTGGTGAAGCTCTGCTCGGGCTTCTCTCCGCGCGCCACGTCGACCAGGTACGCGATGACCTGGAACGTGTAGAAGGAGATGCCGAGAGGCAGCAGTAGCTGGAGGACGGGCACCGGATAGTCGCCCCCGAACCATCCGAAGAAGGAGCGCAGCGACTCGTTGAGGAACCCCGCGTACTTGAAGACGACCAGGTTGGCGACGAGGGCGAGCACGCCGAGGGTGAGCAGTTTGTGCTTTCGCTCCTTGTCCGCAGCGGAGCCGATCGCGCGCCCCATCAGCCAACCCAGGGCGACGATCGCGAGCGTCTGCAGCGCGGCGACGGGGCTCGCCACCCCCACGAAGTACAGGCTGGCGAGCAGGAGCCAGGCGACGCGGGCGCGCTGCGGCAGCAGGAAGTAGCCGACGACGACCGCGGGGAAAAACGCCAGGTAGTGGAACGAATTGAAAACCATGGCGCCGAGTGCTCGCGGACCTGCGTCTGCCGCGTTGCCTGAGTTATCAGGCCCCCCCGAGACCGTCAATTACCGGCCGAGGGGCGCGCACAGTTCGTCCGGGACGTCCAGCTCGGAGGATGGAGTTGGCCTGCCGCGACTGTTGCGAGCGTCGACGACCGGCCGTTTCTCCGGGGAATCACCAGGGCGCGCGTCCACGGCGAGCGCCCCTCTCTGACCCAGGGTTCGCGACGACCCTGCGGTCACCCGGCGACGACCCTGCGGTCC
>Ga0079224_100002548_pt1 | contig 22248 bp, 17 predicted proteins | sample Stecom2015_FD_80414 | JGI IMG/M metagenome (GOLD analysis project Ga0079224, IMG submission 80414) | Agricultural soil microbial communities from Utah to study Nitrogen management - Steer compost 2015 | ecosystem: Environmental > Terrestrial > Soil > Agricultural land | place: USA: Utah...
GGGCCCGCCCCGCCGGCGCCGCCCTTCCGGGCCGCCGCCGGTCGCGGTCCGCACCGGTGCCGGCACACCGCGAATCAACGCATCACCTACATGAAAGGTGGGAAACCATGACCGTCACCGCGAACGAGAGCGGCACCGCCACCGCGGCGGCGCCCGCCCGGCTGCGCGAGGCCCGCGCCGTCGACGAGGCCGTCGTCGAGGGGCCGCGGACGCTGCGCCGCCTCCCCGAGGGCGCGGAGTCCGCCCCCTACCGGCTGTTCGAGGCCCGCCCGCTCGGCCCGGTCATCGGCGCCGAGATCCACGGGGTGGACCTGCGCGAGGAGATCGGCCCGGAGCTGCGCGCGGAGATCCACCGGGCGCTGCTGGAGTTCAAGGTGGTGTTCTTCCGGGACCAGCCGATCAGCTCCGAGCGCCAGCAGGAGATCGCCCGGCTCTGGGGCGAGCTGGAGACCAACCCGTTCATCGAGCAGGGCGACGGGGCGCACATCGCCCGGTTCGCCAAGGGCGACGCGCCGCCGAGCTACGAGAACGTCTGGCACACCGACGTCACCTGGCGCCCGGCGCCGGCGATGGGCGCGATCCTGCGCCTGGTCGAGGTGCCCCCGTACGGCGGCGACACCATGTGGGCGGACATGGCGGCCGCCTACGACAACCTGCCCGAGGAGGTCAAGGCGCGGATCGACGGCGCGGTCGCCGAGCACGACGTGATCCCCGGCTTCGCCCGGTTCCTCGACGAGGAGCGGCTGCTCGCCTGGCAGGACCGGTTCCCGCCCGTGCAGCACCCGGTGGTGCGCACCCACCCCGAGACCGGGCGCCGGACGCTGTTCGTCAACGTCTCCTTCACCACCCGCATCCTGGGCCTGCCCAAGGAGGAGAGCGACGAGCTGCTGCGCTTCCTGTTCCAGCAGGCGCACGTCCCGGAGTACCAGGTCCGGTTCCACTGGGAGCCGGACTCGATCGCGTTCTGGGACAACCGGGCCACCCAGCACTACGCGGTGAACGACTACTTCCCGCACCGGCGGGTGGCCGAGCGGGTGGCGATCGTCGGCGACCGCCCCTACTGACCGGCCCCGGCCGGTCCCCGGCAGCGGGGAACGGCCGAGGCCCCGGTCCGCGCGGGCGGGCCGGGGCCTCCTCGCCGGCCCTCTCGCGATGATCTCGACGCCGCGGGGCCGTCAGGGCGTCCCGCCGCCCGGCGACGCCGGGGCCGTCGCGGAGGGCGGGCGGTCAGTTCCGCGTCACCAGGGAGCGGGCGAAGAACAGCATGTTGGCCGGGCGCTCGGCGAGGCGGCGCATGTAGTAGCCGTACCACTCGGTGCCGTAGGGCACGTAGACGCGCATCCGGCGGCCCTCGGTGGCGAGGCGCTCCTGCTCGTCGTCGCGGATGCCGTAGAGCATCTGGTGCTCGTAGTCGTCCTCGGAGCGGCCCGCGGTGGCGGCGAGCTGCTGGGCGATGGCCACCATGCGCGGGTCGTGCGAGGCGATCATCGGGTAGCCCTCGCCGTTCATCAGGACCTTCATGCAGCGCACGTAGGACCGGTCCACCTCGGCCTTGTCCCGGAAGGCGACCGAGGCGGGCTCGTCGTAGGCGCCCTTGCACAGCCGCACCCGGGAGCCCGCGCCGGCCAGGTCGCGGCAGTCGGCCTCGGTCCGGTACAGGTAGGCCTGGAGCACCGCGCCGACCCAGGGGAAGTCGGTGCGCAGCTCGCGCAGGACGGACAGGGTGGAGTCGACCGTGGTGTGGTCCTCCATGTCCAGGGTGACGGTGGTGCCGATCGCCGCCGCGGCCTCGCAGATCGCCCGGGCGTTGTCCAGCGCGATCTTCTCGCCGTCGGCGGGCAGGAACTGGCCGACGGCGGAGAGCTTGACCGACACCTCGGCGCGCCCGCCCAGGCCGGCCCGGCCCAGCTCCTCCAGCAGGCGGGTGTAGGCCTTGACGGTGTTCTGCGCCTGGGCCTCGTCGGTGGTGTCCTCGCCGAGGTGGTCGAGGGTGACGTAGCGGTCCCGGGACAGCTCGGCGACCTTCGGCAGCGCCTGCTCCAGGGTGGAGCCGGCGACGAAGCGGTCGACCAGCGCCCGGGTCACCGGGGTGCGCTCGACCAGTTTCCGGCAGGCCGAGGAGCGCGCCGCGGCCAGCAGTGGCGTACGAAGCATGGATGACCTCGCATTCTTCCGGCGCTCAGGTCGTCCCTCGGCGGGCGGCCGTGTCGCGGCGGTCGACGGATGGGGGGACCCGGGCCGGTCCGGCCCGGGCCCCCGGGACGTCCGGGCCGATCAGCCCTGGTGGGGGTGGGAGGAGACGGTCGGCGGAACGAAGGTCTCCTTGATCGACCGCGGGCTGGACCAGCGCGCCAGGTTCTGGGCGGAGCCGGCCTTGTCGTTGGTGCCGGAGGCGCGGCCGCCGCCGAAGGGCTGCTGCCCGACGACCGAGCCGGTCGGCTTGTCGTTGATGTAGAAGTTGCCGGCGGAGAACCGGAGGGCCTGCAGGGCCTGCTGCACCGCGGCGCGGTCGTCGGCGATGACGGCGCCGGTCAGCGCGTAGGCGGAGCCCTCGTCGACGGTCTTGAGGATGCGCTCGTAGTCGCCGTCCTCGTAGACGTGCACCGCGATGACCGGGCCGAAGTACTCGGTGCGGAACACGTCGTTGGCCGGGTCGGTGCCCTCGATGAGGGTGGGCCGGACGAAGTAGCCCTCGGAGTCGTCGGCGGTGCCGCCGGCGAGCACGGTCAGCGTCGGGTCGCCCTTCACCCGGTCCAGGACCGCGGCGAGGCGGTCGAAGGAGCGGCGGTCGATGACCGCGCCGAGGAAGTTGGCGAAGTCGGTCGGGTCGCCCATCTTCAGGCCCTCGACCTCGGCGACGAGGTCGTCGCGGATCCGGTCCCAGACCGAGCGGGCGATGAAGGCGCGGGAGGCCGCGGAGCACTTCTGGCCCTGGAACTCGAAGGCGCCGCGGACGATCGCGGTGCGCACCGTGTCGGGGTCGGCCGAGGGGTGCGCGACGATGAAGTCCTTGCCACCGGTCTCGCCGACGATCCGCGGGTAGGAGCGGTAGTTCGCGATGTTCTCGCCGACGGTGCGCCACAGGTGCTGGAAGGTGCGGGTGGAGCCGGTGAAGTGCACCCCGGCCAGGTCCGGGTCGGCCATGGCGACGTCGGAGACGGCCAGGCCGTCGCCGGTGACCATGTTGATCACGCCGGGGGGCATGCCGGCGGCCTCCAGCAGGCGCATGGTCAGGTCGGCGGCGAACTGCTGGGTGGGCGAGGGCTTCCAGACCACGACGTTGCCCATCAGCGCCGGGGCGGTGGGCAGGTTGCCGGCGATCGCGGTGAAGTTGAACGGGGTGATCGCGTAGACGAAGCCCTCCAGCGGCCGCTGCTCCAGGCGGTTCCACTGCCCGGCGGGGCTGTAGGGCTGCTGCTCCATCAGCCGGCGGGCGTAGGCGACGTTGAACCGCCAGAAGTCGATCAGCTCGCAGGCGGCGTCGATCTCGGCCTGGATCGCGGTCTTGGACTGGCCGAGCATGGTGGCGGCGTTGAGCGTCTGCCGCCACGGGCCGGCCAGCAGGTCGGCGGCGCGGAGCAGGATCGCGGCCCGCTCGTCGAACGGCATGGCCTGCCAGGCCGGGGCGGCGCGCTTGGCCGCGGCGACGGCGGCGCGGGCGTCCTCGTGGGTGGCGTTGCCCAGGGTGCCCAGGACCGCGGCGTGACGATGCGGCTGGACGACGTCGATCCGCGTCCCGCCGCCCATCCGGCGCTCGCCGTCGATGGTCATGGGCAGCTCGACCGGCTCCTTGCCGAGTTCGGCGAGCCTGGTCTCCAGCTCGGCGCGCTCGGCGCTGCCGGGAGCGTAGGTCAGGACGGGCTCGTTCGCCGGCTCGGGCACGTTCGTCACGGCGTCCATGGGCACCTCCTTCTTGGGGCAACGTCGTTGAATCGGTCAAACGCTAACGAAAACGACACTCCCCGGCGTTGTTGAGAAGGCCACTCTTCGTCCGGCATACTTGTGCAATACGACAAACGGGACGCGCCATGAACACCTTCGACTCCCCCGCCCCAGCGGACCCGACAGCGAGCAAAGAAAGCGGCAAAACAGACGAAATACCAGGCATTCCCCTCCGCCAGCTGCTGCTCGCGGTGGGAGAACCGCTGGTCGAAGTGCTCGCCGCGCCCGCCGGGCTCGATGTCCAGGTGGACAACGTGGTGATCGTCGACCCCGAGGACGAGGTGGAGGCCTACGCCGGCGACCTGGTGCTGCTCATCGGGGCCCGCGGAGCCGCCGCCCGGCACCTGGTGCGCACCGCCGCCCGGCAGGGCGCCGCCGCCGTCGCGGTGAAGGCCGGGACCTCCGGGAGCCGCTCCGCCGCCGAGGAGGGCGCGCTGCTCCGGGCCGCCGCCGGCGAGGCCGGCGTCGCACTGCTCGGGGTCCGCCCCGACGTCCGCTGGGACCAGCTGCAGTCGCTGTGCCGCAGCGTGGTCGACGACGCCCGGCTCCGGCTCGACGCCGACCTCGGCGAGTCCCCCGGCGACCTGTTCTCCCTGGCCCAGACGATCGCCGCGCTCACCGGCGGGCTGGTCTCCATCGAGGACGCCTCCAGCCGGGTGCTGGCCTACTCCAGCGGCGACGAGGTCGACGAGCTGCGCCGGCTGTCCGTGCTGGGCAGGCAGGGCCCGCCGCAGTACCTGGCGCTGCTCCGCGAGTGGGGGGTGTTCACCCGGCTGCGCTCCGGCGACGAGGTGGTGCACATCGACGAACACCCCGAACTGGGCATCCGGCGCCGGCTGGCGGTCGGGATCCGCGCCGGCGACCAGCCGCTCGGCGCGATCTGGGTGCAGCAGGGCAGTGGCCCGTTCGCCGAGGGCGCCGAGGAGGCCCTGCTCGGCGCGGCCCGGATGACCGCGCTGCACCTGCTCCGGCACCGCACCGAGGTGACCGCCGGCCTGCGGCTCCGCGAGGACCTGCTGGCCGCCCTGCTGGAGGGGCGGATCGAGGCCGCCGCGCTGGCCGACACCGTCGAGGTCTCCGCCGACCGGCCCGCCCTGGTCGCCGCGTTCACCCTGGCCCCGGGGCAGCGCGGCTGGTCGGAGGAGCGCAACCGGTCCGGGCTGGAGCTGCAGCGGCGCCGGATGATCGACCTGATCTCGGTGCACACCGCCGCCTACCGGAAGAGCGCGCTGGTCACCGCGGTCGGCACCCGGGTCTACGTGCTGCTGCCGGACATGCCGGCGCCGCGCGCCGGGCGCGGCCGGCGGGCCGGCGGGGAGCACCCCGACGCCGCCGAGGCCTCGGTGCTGGCGCTGGCCCGCAAGACGGTGGAGGCGGCCCGCACGCTGATCGGCGCCGCGGTGCAGGGCGCGGTCGGCTCCCTGGTGGAGTCGCCGGACCGGATCGCCGACTCGCGCCGCGAGGCCGACCGGGTGCTCGACGCGATGGGCCGCGACCTGGCCCTGGACGTCGCCACCATCGGCGACGTGCGCTCCCGGGTGCTGGTCAGCGAGACCCTGGCGCACCTGCGCCGCACCCCAGGGCTGCGCGACCCGCGGGTGGAGCGCCTCATCCGGCACGACGCCGAGGGCGGCGCGGAGCTGGTGCACTCGCTGCTCGCCTATCTGGAGGCGTTCGGCGACGTCCGGGCCGCCGCCGAGCGGCTGCACATCCACCCCAACACGCTGCGCTACCGGGTGCGCCGCGCCGAGGCGGTCAGCGGCATCGACCTGTCCGAGCCGGACCAGCGGCTCTTCGCCCACCTGCAGCTGCTGATGGAGCACGAGCGGCGCGGCTGAGCCGGAACGCGTACGGCCCGCCGCCCCGGAGGACGGCGGGCCGCCGCACGTGGAACCGGTCAGCTCTTGGTCTCGGGGACCGCGTCGGGCCGGTTGAGGTTGGAGTTCCGGTAGGAGTAGACGAAGTAGATCACCAGGCCGACCAGGAGCCAGGCGGCGAAGCGCAGCCAGGTGTGCCAGTCGAGGAAGCTGATCAGCCAGAGCGAGAACAGCACGCCGATGATCGGCACCACCGGCATGCCCGGGGTGCGGAAGGTGCGCGGCAGCTCCGGGCGGCGGTAGCGGAGCACGATGACGGCGATGCAGACCACCACGAACGCCGAGAGGATGCCGATGTTGGTGAGCGCCGCGGCCTCGCCGATCGGCAGCAGGCCGGCCAGCACCGCCGAGACGATGCCGGCGATCCAGGTGACCCGGACCGGGACGTTGTGCTTGCGGTCGGTCTTGGCGAACCACTTGGGCAGCAGGCCGTCGCGGCTCATCGCGAACCAGACCCGGGTGGCGCCCAGCATGAAGGTGAACATGACGGTGAGGATGGAGATCACCGCGCCGATGGCGATCAGGTTGGCCAGCCAGCCCAGGCCGTTGGCCTGGAAGGCGACGGCGAAGCCCGCCTCGGGGTCGATCTCGGTGTACTTCTGCATGCCGGTCAGCACCAGGCAGGCCAGCACGTACAGCACCATCGAGATGACCAGGGAGAGGATGATCGCCTTGGGCATGTGCCGCTGGGCGTCCTTGGACTCCTCGGCCGCGGTACTCATCGCGTCGTAGCCGAACACCGCGAAGAACACCACCGCGGCGCCGGCGAACGTCCCGCCGACCCCGTAGGGCAGGAACGGGGAGTAGTTGGCGGTGTCGATGAAGAACACGCCGACGAAGATGATCACCAGGACGATGGCGACCTTGAGCGCCACGAAGAAGGTCTCGAACCGGGCCGCGTTCTTCACGCCCCGGGTGAGCATGAAGGCGATCAGCAGGCACAGCAGCGCCGCAAAGAGGTTGATCTTGTAGGACCCGTCCGGGACGCCCTCCGGCTCGGTGCCCGGCGCGCCCATCATCCACAGCGGCATGTCGATGCCGACGGAGCCGAGGAAGAAGTTGAAGTAGCCGGAGATGCCGATCGCCACCACCGCGACGATCGCGATGTACTCCAGCAGCAGGTCCCAGCCGATGAACCAGCCGACGATCTCGCCGAGCACCGCGTAGCCGTAGGTGTAGGCCGATCCGGCCTTGGGGATCAGGCCGGCGAACTCGGCGTAGGAGAACGCCGCGGCCGCGCTGGCGATGCCCGCGATGAGGAAGGAGAAGAGCACGCCGGGGCCGGCGGTGCCGTTGGCCACCTCACCGGCGAGCGAGAACACCCCCGCGCCGATGATCGCGCCGACGCCGATCGCGGTCAGCTGCCACAGCCCCAGCGTCTTCGCCAGGCCGCCCGACTCTCCGGGGGCCTTCTCGTCGATCTGGTCGATCGGCTTGCGCCGGAACACCCCCGGGCCTGATCCGGGGCCTTTCTGCAAAGATGCCATTGTTCGCTGATTCCAGTCCTGGTCGTCGGGCCGACGTGCTCCGTTCGCCTCCGTGGCATAGGGCACATGCTGCTGTGGCACGGTACGCCCTCATCCTGCCGCACGGGATGTCCGGTTCGATGACACTTGCCGGGTGCGGTTGTCCGATCAGACGAACCCGCCCGCTCCGATCTCGGACGGGTCACGGGCCGCCCCGTTTCCGCGACGCTCCGCTTCCCCGCCGATCACCGAGGGGAGCCGGGACGGGCCCGGTGCGGCCGTGGCGGGCCCGCCTCGTCCGGGGCCGCCGGGGAAGAGGGGCCGCTGCGCCGGCCGGGAGGCCGGGCCGGCCGCGCCGACCAGCGGAGAAGGCGCAGCCGGGAGGTGCGGGGAGAAGGCCGCGGAGCGCCGCGGGGAGGGCGGCGGAGCCGCCGGGGAAGGGCCGGCCGCGCCGCGCCGGCGCGGTCGCCGGGCGGGGCCGGATCGGGTGCCCCCGGTCGGACTCGAACCGACACTTGTGACCCTTTTAGGGGGCCTGCCTCTACCATTGGGCTACGAGGGCCCGACCATCATACCGGCGGGGGCCGATCGGCGGGATCGCCGGTGGCGAAGGCGCTCCCCCGCTCTTTCCGCTGCTTCTCCCGCCCGCCGCCGCGGCCCGGACAGCCGGCCCCTGACATGCGCGAACGGCTGCGGCCCGGACATCGTGAGGTGTCCGGGCCGCAGCCGTTCAGGGTCTCCGGCGGAGCAGGCCGCCGGTCAGCTCACCCGGCGGAGCAGCCGGCCGTTCTCCACCGGCTTGGGCTGGGCCGCCTCCTCGAAGGCCTGGCGCGGCTCGCCCATCTCGGGGAGGGCCGCGTAGTCCCGGCGGAGGAAGAGGCCGAGCGTCCAGTCGGCGAGGACGCGGAACTTGCGGTTGAAGGTCGGCACCGCGAACAGGTGGTAGGAGCGGTGCGCGTACCAGGCCAGCCGGCCGTTCAGCTTGACCTTGCCGAACAGCTGGGCGGCGCCCTTGTGCAGGCCGAGCCCGGCGACCGCGCCGAGGTTGTCGTGCCGGTATGCCTTCAGCTTCTCACCGCGCAGGGTCGCGATGACGTTGTCGGCCAGCACCGGGGCCTGGCGGACCGCGTTCTGCGCGTTCGGCGGGTAGAAGCCGCCCTTGCCGTCGGGCACCTGGGCGTTGTCGCCGCCGGCGAAGGCGTTCTCCACGCCGTTGACCGTCAGGTACTCGCTGGTGTCGACGTGCCCGCGCGGGCCGAGCGGCAGGTCGCCGGCGGAGACCACCGGGTTGGGCTTGACGCCGGCCGTCCAGACCAGCGTGCCGGCCTCGAACTCGCTGCCGTCGCTGAGCTTGATGACCTGGTTCTCGGCGGACTCCAGGGAGGTCTTCAGCCGCACGTCGATGCCGCGGCGGCGCATCTGGTTGAGCGCCTTCTCGCCGACCTCGGGACCCACCTCGGGCAGGATCTTGTCGGCCACCTCGATGAGGTAGAAGTGCAGGTCGTCGACGCTGATCGAGGGGTAGATCCGGGTGGCGTCGCGGGCCATGTCCTCCAGCTCGGCGATGGCCTCGGCGCCGGCGAACCCGCCGCCGACGAAGACGAAGTTGAGCGCCTTGGCGCGCACCTTCGGGTCGTCGGTGGAGTCGGCGATGTTCAGCTGCTCCAGAACGTGGTTGCGCAGGAAGGCCGCCTCTTCGACGGTCTTGATGCCGATGCCCCACTCGGCCAGGCCGGGGATGGGGAAGGTGCGGGAGACCGCGCCGGCGGCCAGCACGATGTAGTCGTAGGAGATGTCGCGGGGCTCGCCGACCTCCGGCTCGAAGCCGACGGTGCGGCCGGCGTGGTCGATCCGCACGACGTGCCCGGTGAGGACCCGGGTCCGGCTGAGGACCTTGCGCAGCGGGACCACGACGTTGCGCGGGGAGATGCTGCCCGCGGCCGTCTCGGGGAGGAAGGGCTGGTAGGTCATGTAGGAGTTGGGGTCGATCACCGTGATCCGGGCCTCGCCCGCCCCGAGCTTCTTCTCCAGCCGCCTCGCGGTGTACATCCCGAGGTACCCGCCGCCGACGATCAGCACGTGCGGGATCTCCGCCTCGTCACCGCCGCCGTGCACCAACCGGTAGTTCCTGCTCTCGGTCATCGCATATCCGCCCTTAAGTCCCGTTCTCCGCCCCTCGCCAGGGCAGGTGAGATCGGTAAGTCACCGTTGACGTGCATGTCTCTCTTCTGTCGCGTCCGACGAAAAGATGGCTATGCGCTTGCTCAGGCCGGGCTCGCCAACCCTGCCTTCGCTTGTGCATTCTTTCACAAGCCATCCACGACACGGAAGGCGAGCCCAGGAGAGGTTTAGACCATCGTAAAACAGCAGGACAGCGCTTCATACCAGGTCAGGGCGGGTGTTAACGGTTTAACACCCGCATCCCGGGTGACACGTCTCACTCGTCCCCGGGCAGGTCGACGACCAGGCCCCAGACGATGCCGTCCAGGATGTCGTGCTCACCGGCGTAGAACGCGTCCGCCCCGGTGCGGGCCAGGACCCGGTCCAGGATCAGTGCGCCCGCGCCGATCACGTCCACCCGGCCCGGGTGCATGACCCCGATCCCGGCCCGGTCGGCGTGCGGCATGGCCAGCAGCTCCCGGGCGATCTTCCCGGTCTCCTCCGCGGAGACCCGGGTCAGGTGGATCCGCTCGGAGTCGTAGGCGGGCAGGTCCAGGGCGATCCCGGCGACGGTGGTGGCGGTGCCGGCGACGCAGACCACGGTGCCCGCCTCGGCCAGCGGCACCTCGGCCGCCGCCTCGTCCAGCGCCGCGTCGATGTCCCGGACCGCCGCGGCGACCTGCTCCCCGGTGGGCGGGTCGGCGGTGAAGTGCCGCTCGGTCATCCGCACGCAGCCGATGTCCACCGACCGGGCCGCGCGCACCGCGCCGTCCCCGTCCGCGCCCTCCCGGCCCAGCACGAACTCGGTGGACCCGCCGCCGATGTCGACGACCAGGTAGGGGCGGCGGTGGCCGTTCTCCTCGGCCTCCAGCTCCGCGGTGGCGCCGATGAAGGAGAGCTCGGCCTCCTCGTCACCGGTGATCACCTCGGGCTCCACCCCGATGATCGCGCGCACCCCGTCGATGAACTCCTGCCGGTTGGCGGCGTCCCGGGTGGCGCTGGTGGCGACCATCCGGACGTGCTCGCGGTCGAACGGGACGCCGTGCTCGCGCATCAGCCCGGCGTAGTCGCGCAGCGCGGCGAAGGTCCGCTCCAGCGCCTCGGGGGCGAACGCGCCGGTGCGGTCGACGCCCTGCCCCAGGCGCACGATCTCCATGCGCCGCTCCAGGTCGACCAGGCCGGCCTCGTCGGTCTCCCCGTCGATCAGCGCGGAGACGAGCAGGCGGATGGAGTTGGTCCCGCAGTCGATGGCGGCGACGGTGGTCACTGGCGGTCTCCCTCGGTGCTCTGCGGGCCGGCGCACACGCACGGCCCCTTCTCCCACCACTCCGGCAGCTCGTCCAGGGCCTCGCGGCCGAAGGGGTTGGTCCCCGGGGCGGCGAGCTCGTGGGCGACCAGGGCGTGCAGGCACTTGACCCGCTCCGGCATGCCGCCGGCGCTCTGCATGCCGGCCGGCAGCGGCGGCTGCCCGTCCGCGGCGGCCTGCGCGTCCCGCTCGGCCAGGTAGGACTCGTGCGCCTTGCGGTAGGAGGCGTGCAGCTCCTCGTCCCCGGCGAGGCGGGACTGCATCTCGCGCATCCGCCCCTCGGCCTCCAGGGTCCCGATCGCGGAGGCCGCCCGCGGGCAGGTGAGGTAGTACAGGGTCGGGAAGGGGGTCCCGTCCTCCAGCCGCGGCGCCGTCTTCACCACGTCGGGCAGCCCGCACGGGCAGCGGTGCGCGACCGCCCTCAGCCCGCGCGGAACCCGCCCCAGCTGGAGTTCGACGGCGGCCGCGTCCTCCGCGGAAACGGCGTCAGCCGGCACTGGACCCTCCTCGGCCGCGCCCCGGGCGGGGACGGCGTGATCTGCGGAATTCATGGCGGTCTCAGGTTAGCCCGCGGCAGGACCGGAAGCGCCCGCGACCGGGCCGGTCAGTCCTGCCCGGAGGAGCCGGCGCCGCCGCTCGGCGCGTCGGCGGCGATGACCGACTTCCACAGCCGGGTGAACCACGGGTCGGGCGGCTCGTCGCCCTCGGCGCCGCCGTCCTCCTCGCCGTCCCCGGAGACCACCACGTAGGCCTGCTCGCCCGGGTACTGGTAGTGCAGCCGGGTGCGGGCCTCGCGCTCGATGTAGGCCGGGTCGTTGAGCTCGTCGCGCCGCTCGCTGAGCTGGTCCACGTCGTCCTGGCGCTGCGCCAGCTCGTCGCGGAGCTGGGCGATCTCGGCGCGCTGGGCGATGTACTCGCGCAGCGGGTAGGCCAGGCTCAGCGCGATGGCGCAGATCACCAGGGCCAGGATGGCCGCCCGGCTGGTCAGCGCCGGGCGCAGGCCGCGGCGGACCCTGGCCGCCCCCGAGGCGGCGGAGGAGCGCACCTTGCCGGAGGCCGTGCCGCGCTTGGCGGACGCCGCGCCCTTCTTGCCGGAGGCCGCCGCGCCGCGCTTGGCGCCGCCCTTGGCCGCTCCGGCGGGGCGCCCGCCGGCCGGGTCCCTGCGGGTCGCAGAGCCGCCGGCCGGGCGGGCGCGTGCACCGGAGGAGCGGGGGCCGTCGCCGCGGCCCCCGCCGCCTGCGGACCGGGCGGAACGCGGCCCGCCCGAACGCTTCGGCTTCTCCGGCTTCTCGGGCATAGGGCCGGAACCCTACCCCTGGGCCTTGAACCGGGGGAAGGCCGACACGCCGGCGTAGACCGCCGCGTCGTCGAGCTCCTCCTCGATCCGGAGCAGCTGGTTGTACTTGGCCACCCGCTCGCTGCGCGCCAGGGCGCCGGTCTTGATCTGGCCGGCGTTGACCGCGACCGACAGGTCGGCGATGAAGGTGTCCTCGGTCTCGCCGGAGCGGTGCGAGATCACCGTGGTGAAGCCGCTCCGCTGGGCCAGCGAGATCGCGTCCAGGGTCTCGGTGAGGCTGCCGATCTGGTTGACCTTGACCAGCAGCGAGTTCCCGGCGTCCTCGGTGACGCCGCGCTGCAGCCGCTCCGGGTTGGTGACGAACAGGTCGTCGCCGACCAGCTGGACCTTGTCGCCGAGCCGCGCGGTGAGCGTCTTCCAGCCCTCCCAGTCCTCCTCGTCCAGCGGGTCCTCGATGGAGACCAGCGGGTAGGCCTCGACCAGCTCGGCGTAGTAGGCGGTCATCTCCTCGGCGGTGCGGGCCTGGCCCTCGAAGGTGTAGGAGCCCTCGGAGCAGAACTCGCTGGCCGCGGCGTCCAGCGCGAGCGCGATGTCGGTGCCCGGGGTGTAGCCGGCCTTCTGGATCGCTTCGACGATCAGGTCCAGGGCGGCGCGGTTGCTGTCCAGGTCCGGGGCGAAGCCGCCCTCGTCGCCGACGCCGGTGGCCAGGCCGTGCGCCTTGAGCACCGCCTTGAGCGCGTGGTAGACCTCGGCGCCCCAGCGGACCGCGTCGCGGAAGCTCGGCGCGCCGATCGGCGCGATCATGAACTCCTGGATGTCGACGTTGGTGTCGGCGTGCGCGCCGCCGTTGAGGATGTTCATCAGCGGCACCGGGAGCAGGTGGGCGTTGGGCCCGCCGAGGTACCGGAAGAGCGGCAGCTCGGAACTCTCCGCCGCGGCCTGGGCGACCGCGAGCGAGCAGCCCAGGACGGCGTTGGCGCCGATCCGGGACTTGTTCGGGGTGCCGTCCAGGTCGATGAGGGCGCGGTCGATCAGCCGCTGCTCCTCCGGGGCGAAGCCGAGCAGCTCGTCGGCGACCTCGTCGTTGACCGCGGTGATGGCCTTCTCCACCCCCTTGCCGCCGTAGCGGTCGCCGCCGTCGCGCAGCTCCACCGCTTCGAACTGCCCGGTGGAGGCGCCGCTCGGCACCGCCGCGCGCGCGGTCGTCCCATCGTCGAGCAGGACCTCGACCTCGACCGTCGGGTTGCCCCGGGAGTCAAGGATCTCCCGCGCCTGTACTGCCTCGATCGACGACAACGTCGTTCTCCTTCGTCTCGCTTTTCGCGACTGTCGCCCGCGCCGCGGCGCCCCTCGCCGGAAGGCGGGCGCGCGGGTGCGGGAACCCCCGCCGTGGCTCGACCGCGCGCGCTGGGGCGCGGGCCGGTTCCGAGCCTAGCGAGCCGGTCCGCGCCTGGTCTCCCCGCATGCCCGAAAATTGGTCTAGTCCATGGCGGGCCGCTGCGGCCGGGGTCCCGGCACCGGAGAAGGAGGGCGGGGCGGCCGGCCGAGGGTCAGTCCCGCGCCTCGGCGCCGGCGAGGGAGCGCACGCCCTCGGCCAGGCGGGTGCCGTCCGGGGTGCTGCCGGGGTCCACCAGGAACATGGCCATCGTGCCCGGGATCAGGGCGAGCAGCAGCGAGCCGAGGCCGCTCTCCTGCTCCTCGGCGACCTCCTCCTCCGGCGTGTCGAGCACCAGGGCGACCAGGGACCGCCGGGCGATCGCGTGCGCCTCGACGAGCTGGTCGCGCAGTTCGGGCCGGTGGTCCAGCTGGGCGAGGGCCTCGAAGTTGGCGGCCACCATGGTGCGCGCTCCGGGGTAGGAGCCGGCGAGCCGGTTCATCACCTCCTCGAACCTGCCCATCGGATCGCTCCGCTCGACCCTCAGGGAGCCTGTCACCCGGTCGGCCCACTCCCCGACCGCGTCGACCATCGCGGCGGTGAGCAGGGCCTCCTTGGATCCGTAGTGGTAGCCGATCGACGCCAGGTTGGCCCCGGAGGCGGCCACGATGTCCCGGGCGGTGGTCCGGGCGTACCCCTTGGCGTAGAGGCACTGCTTGGCCCCTTCGAGCAGCTGCTCCTTGTGTCCCATGCGCCGATCCTAACCCCGGTCCATACAGAGGTCTTATACGGGCGTCATATACAAATGTCATATACACACGTATGATCCGAACATGGAGATCACCACTCTGACCGCGGGCGAAGAAGGGCGCGCCCGTGCCGTCCTCGCCGAAGCGATGTCCGACGACCCGGTGCTGACCTGGCTGTTCCCCGACCCGGAGGACCGGGCCCGCGCGCTGCCGTACGCCATGGGGCACTTCACCGCCCTGGCGATGGCCGCCGGCCAGGTGCTCACGGCCGGGGGCGACCGGGCCGCCTCGCTGTGGATCGTCCGCGGGGAGGGCGACGGGGAGCCCGCCGCGGACGACCCCGGGGGCGCGGGCGCCGCCGAGGCGCTCGCGCCGCACGTGGAGCGGCTCACCGCCCTGGACGGGCTCCTCAGGGCCCGCCGGCCGGCCGCACCGCACCTGTACCTGTCGGTGATCGGCGTACTGCCCGAAGCGCGCGGCCAGGGCCTCGGCGGGGCGATGCTCGCCCGGCGGCTCTCCGACACCGCACTCCCCGCCTACCTGGAGGCCAGCTCGCCCCGGAGCCGGGCGCTCTACCTCCGGCACGGCTTCAGGCCGCACGGCGACCCGGTCCGGCTCCCAGACGGCCCGGACGTGTTCCCGATGCTGCGCCCCGCCCCCTGAACCGCGCCGCCGACACCCCGGACCGCCCCCGCCCACCCCTCCGGCCCGCGCTCCCCGTCCCGGGCCTCGACCACTGGAACCCCTCGACGAACAGGGAGGACCCCATGCGGGCCTACATCCACGCCACTGTCATCGACGCCACCGGCGCCCCGCCGCTGCCCGACCGCACCGTGCTGGTCGAGGACGGCGTGATCACCGCCGTCGCCCCCTCCGCCCGGACCCCGGTCCCGGAAGGGGCGGAGACCGTCGACCTCACCGGCCGGTACCTGATCCCCGGCCTCACCGACGCGCACACGCACAGCAACGGCGCCGAGCGGATCGTCCCCGCCCTCTACGTCCTGATGGGGGTCACCGCGGTACGGGAGATGTGGGGCCTCGACGAGACGAGACGGCTCCGCGACCGCATCGAGGCCGGCGAGCTGCTCGGCCCCCGCTGGTCCATCGCCGGGAACCTGATCGACGGGGCCCCGTCGCTCTGGGGGGACCTGCCCGGGCCTCACCCACCGACCATCGTCTCCGACGCGAAGGAGGCGCGCAGGGCGGTCAACGAGTCCAAGGACGAGGGGGCCGACTTCGTGAAGGTCTACTCCCGGATCGACGCGGAGTCCCACCGCGCGCTGCTGGACGAGGCCCGCCGGCTGGACATCCCGGTGGCCGGGCACCGCTCCGACCGCGTGCCCTTCACCGAGCAGATCGAGTCCGGCCAGCGCTCCTTCGAGCACGTGCACGGCCTCTGGCCGGCGACCTCCCGGGACGCCGAGGCGCTGGAGGCGGCGATGGCCCGGATCCGCACCGAGCCGGACACCCACTACTCCAGCTGGTTCCAGCAGGTCAACGCCGTGGAATGGGAGGCCGCCAACACCTACGGCCCGGTGGAGTCCGCCTCGGTGTTCGAGCGCCTGGTCGCCAACGACGTCGCCTACTGCCCGACCCTGGTCATGCACCAGTACCTGGACCTGCCCGAACGGCTCCGGCTGACCGACCCCCGGCTGCGCTACCTCCCTCCGGAGACCGCGCAGCTGTGGGCGTACGTGATGAACGAGGTCTACCTGAAGCGGCGCGGTGCCGACGAGAGCGCGAAACGGCGTGTGCTGTTCGAGATGCGCCGCGCGGCCGTCGCCGCGATGGACGCCGCCGGGGTCCGCCTGCTCGCCGGAACCGACCCGCAGACCCCGGGCGTCCTTCCCGGGTTCGGCCTGCACCAGGAGCTGGAGCTGATGGTCGGGGCGGGACTCACCCCGCTGCGCGCCCTGCAGACCGCCACCGTCGAACCGGCGCGGTTCCTCGGCCGCGAGTCCTGGTCGGGGACGGTGGAACCGGGAAAAGGTCGCCGACCTGCTGATCCTGGACGCGGACCCGCTGGAGGACATCGCCAACACCACCCGGATCCATGCCGTGGTGACGCGCGGGCGCCACATCGGCCCCGCGGAGCGGGAGGCCCTGCTGGCCGAGGTCGAGCGGGCCGCCGCCGGCGACAGGGTCTGACCTGCGCTGCCGCGCGGGAGCCCGTCCGGAGCGGACGGCCGGGACCGGCCCGCCCCCGGCCGCGGGGGCGCAGGGGGCGGGCCGGTCCGCCCGCGGTGCAGCCCACCTCGTTGAGCTCAGGGAGGCCGCGCAGGGGCCGCTGATCGGGGGCGGGCGGTGGCGGGCCGTGCGCTGGTCGCTCTACCTCCGCTGCGGGGTGCAGGCGGCGGCAGGCGGCGCGGGGCCGCCGGGGCGCGGGCGGCCGCCTGCACCCCGACGGCCTCTGGGGCACCCCGGAGGATGGGGAGAGCCGGATCCCGGTCAGACCTTGAGGACGCGCAGGGCGGCGTCGACGGCGGCGTCCCGGAAGGCGGTGCCGGGGGGCTCGACCGGGAGGAAGGCGACGTCCTGCAGGCCGCCGACCGCGAACACCGCCAGGCCGAGCCGCTCGTCGGTGAGCTCGGCGCCGAAGATCACCTTGGCGGCCCGCTCCCGCCAGGTCAGCAGGGTCGGGATGATGTCGGTGAGCCGGGCGACCGCCCCCATGTCGAAGAGGAGCACGTGCAGCACCGTCCGGTGCCGGTTCATCAGGTCGAAGTAGTCCCCCAGGAAGCGGCGCGCAGAGGGATCCGGGGCCGCCTCGGCCGCGGCCAGCAGCGCCTCGCCCTCCTCCAGGAACGGCTTCACCACCTCGGCCAGCAGCTCCTGCTTGGAGGGGAAGTGGTAGTAGAGCGCCGCCTTGGTGATCTGCAGCCGCTCGGCGATCTGGCGCAGGCTGGTGTCGGAGAACCCCTGCTGCGCGAAGAGCTCCAGCGCGGTCTCCCGGATCTCCGCCCGGGTGTCGGCGTTCCGCCTCGGCACGGCGCCCCCTTCTCTGTGCTCGCTCGGCCTCTGTGCTCGCCCTGTGCTCGGCCCGTCAACCCTGCCATCCTATCCCGCTACCTGCCGACCGGTAAGTTACTTGCCGGGCGGCAAGTAAGCGGGGTAGCGTCGGCGCAAGGGCCGCGCTCCCCGGCGCACGACCGGCGGCGCCCGCACGGCCCGGAACGGAGGGACGTCCCATGCCCGGCACCGCTCCCACCCGCACCGTCCTCATCGCCGGGGCCAGCATCGCCGGCCCCGCCCTCGCCTACTGGCTGCGCGAACACGGCTTCGAGCCGACCGTCGCCGAGCGGGCGCCCGCGCTGCGCACCGGAGGCTGGGCGATCGACGTGCGCGGCACCGCCACCGAGGTCATCGCGCGGATGGGGCTGGCCGACGCCGTCCGCGCGGCCGCCGTCGAGACCCGGTCCATCACCCTCGTCGGTCCGGACGGCGGCCGGGGCCCCCGGCTCGGGGTCGGGACGATGTCCTCCTCCGCCGACGACGTGGAGCTGTTCCGCACCGACCTCAGCCGGCTGCTGCACGGCGCCACCGCAGACGGCACCGAGTACCTGTTCGGCGCCGCCGTCACCGGCCTGGAGGACCTGGGCGACCGGGTGCGGGTCGACTTCGACACCGCCCCCTCCCGCGAGTTCGACCTGGTGGTCGGGGCGGACGGGCTGCACTCCCCGGTCCGCGCGCTGGCTTTCGGTCCAGAGGAGCGCTACCGGAGCCTCCTCGGCGCCTACCTGTCCATCTTCACCATGGACAACCGGCTCGGCCTGGACCGGGAGGTGCTGCTGTACAACACCCCCGGCATGCTCGCCGGGCTCCGCGCCGAGAGCCCCGACCGTCCCGCGCACGCCATCATGGCGATGCGGACCGAGGAGGAGCTGCCGATCCACCACCGGGACGACGCCGCGCAGCGGGCCGCGCTGCGCGAGCGGTTCGCCGGCGCCGCCTGGGAGGTCCCCGCGATCCTGGAGGCGCTGGACCGCGCCGACGACTTCTACTTCGACTCCGCCGCCCAGATCCACCTGGACCGCTGGTCGCGCGGGCGGGTCGTGCTGCTCGGCGACGCCGGGTACTGCCCGTCCCCGCTGTCCGGCCAGGGCTCCAGCCTCGCCCTGGTCGGCGCCTACGTGCTGGCGGGGGAGCTGGCCGAGGCCGGCGGCGACCACCGGCGCGCCTTCGCCGGCTATGAGGAGGCGATGCGCGACTTCGTCCGGCGCAACCAGAAGATCGCGCACTCCGGCATCGACTTCCTGCTGCCCGCCTCGCGCACCGGGCTGCGCACCCGGTCGCTGGGGCTGCGGGCCGCCGCGATCCTGCCGGGGCTCACCCGGTTCGTCTCCAAGCTGGACCGGGCCTCCACCGCGCTCACCCTGAAGGAGTACCCGGCCGCCCCGCGCCGTTCCGGCGGGTGATCCGGACCGCCGTTTCCCGACCGGCTCACGGGGAAGACCCTCAGCGCCCCCGACTCCAGAACCGGTTCCAGGACCGGATCGAGGTCCGGTCCCCTCTCCCGCAGGGCCGGCCGCGGACCCCTGCGAGGAGGAATGGCCAGACCCGGACCGGGGCGCGGAGCACGCGCCCGCACCTCGGAAGGGCTGCTCCTGCTGGTCGCGTGGGTGGTTTCGGTCTTCGCCCTGGTGCTGGCCGGGCTCCAGCTCGACGGCGCCGCCCCCGCCGAACTGCCGCTGTTCGCCGGGACGCTCGGCGGCGGCGCACTCCTGCTGCACCTGCTGCTGCGCCGGACCGCGCCGCGGGCCGACCCGGTGCTGCTGCCGGTCGCGGTGGCGCTCAACGGGATCGGCCTGGCGGTCATCGGCGGACTGGACGGCGGCTGGGACGGCGAGGCGCGCCGGCAGCTCGTCTGGACCGCGCTGGGCGCCGCCGGCTGCGCGGCCGTGCTGCTGCTCGTCCGCGAGCCGCGCCGCCTGCAGCGCTACCCCTACCTGCAGGCCGTCGCCGGGCTGGTGCTGCTCCTGCTGCCGGTGCTGCCGGTCGTCGGGGTGGAGCTGTACGGGGCGCGCCGCTGGGTCGCGGTGGGCGGCTACACCGTGCAGCCCTCGGAGTTCGCCAAGGTCGTGCTGATCGTCTTCCTCGCCGCCTACCTCGCGCTCAAAGGCGAGGCGCTGGCGGTCGCCGGCCGGCAGCTGCGGGTGCGCGGGGTGAAGGTGTTCAGCCTGCCCCGGATGCGCGACCTGGGGCCGATGACGATCGCCTGGGGGTTCGCCATCCTGGTGCTGGTCGGCACCAAGGACCTGGGCACCTCGCTGCTGCTGTTCGGCGTCTTCCTCGCCATGCTCTACGCCGCCACCCGGCGCAAGTCCTGGGTCGGCATCGGCCTGCTGATGTTCTCCGCCGGGGCCGCCGCGGCCTGGGCGATCTTCTGGCACGTGCAGCGCCGGGTCGACATCTGGCTGAACGCCTTCGACCCCGAGGTCTACCGGGCCGAGGCCGGCGGCAGCCACCAGCTGGTGCAGGGGCTGTTCGCGCTGGCCGACGGCGGGCTGACCGGGACCGGGTTCGCCGGCGCCCGCTCCGCCGGGATCTTCGCCGCCGACAGCGACCTGGTGCTGGTCTCCATCGGCGAGGTCTACGGCCTCACCGGCCTGGCCGCCGTGCTCCTGCTGCTGCTCCTGCTGGTGGAGCGGGGCTTCCGGGCCGCGCTGGACGCCCGGGAGCGGTTCGTCGCGCTGCTCGCCTGCGGACTGGCGTTCCTCTTCGCCTTCCAGGTCTTCGTGGTGCTCGGCGGGGTGACCCGGCTGATCCCGCTCACCGGGATGACCACGCCGTTCCTGTCGGCGGGCGGCTCCTCGCTGATCGCCGGCTGGGTGGTGGTCGGGCTGTGGCTGCGGATCAGCGACACCGCGCACCGCCCGCCACCGCGGCCCTCCGGGAGCGAGCCCACCGAGCTGATCCCGCTCCGCGCGGAGCCGCCCCCCGCGCACCGCTCCTGAGGCCGCCGACGGGGAGGCGCGCCCCGGCCGCCGGCCGATGAGCGGCCGCCCGGTGGAGGCGGCCGGTGCGGGTGACGGCCGCCGCGGGGAGCAGAGCGCCCTGCCCCCGCGCCACCGCGACCAGCGCGGACGAGACGGCGAGGGCCGGGAGGGCCGGGGACGGGGCCCGGCGGGCGGGGGCGCCCCGGGGCCGGTCAGTCCCGGCCGGCGGAGCGGGACCAGTAGTCGCGCCACTCCTGCGGGGCCAGCGAGCGCGGGTCGCGGCCATCGGCGCGCGCCAGGGCCTCGGCGGCGCGCACCCGGGCGTCGAACCGGCGGGCCGCCGCGCGCAGGTCCATCTCCGGGTCGCCGCCGGCCCGGCGGTCCGCGTCCACCGCGGCGAACAGCGCACCGCCCGGACCGCCGTCGTCGCCGATCAGGTCCTCGGGGATCCCGTTGCGCACCGCGCGCTTCTGCAGCTCGTAGGAGAGCAGCACGGCCGGCTGGGCGAACGGCACGCCCTCCAGCACCGAGGCGTCGGCGCCGCCCTTCTCCGCGCGCTCGGCGGCCTTGATCGCCTCCCAGTTGCCGCGCACGTCGTCGGCGCCGTCCACCTCGACGCCGGCGAAGACGTGCGGGTGCCGCCGGACCAGCTTGGCGATGACCGCGTCGGCGACGTCGTCCACGGTGAACCCGTCCGCGCCGCGCTCCTGGGCGATCCGGGCGTGGAAGACGACCTGCAGCAGCACGTCGCCCAGCTCCTCGCGGAGCGCGCCGAGGTCGCCGCGCTCGATCGTCTCCAGCGTCTCGTAAGCCTCCTCGATCAGGTACTTGGCGAGGGAGGCGTGCGTCTGCTCGGCGTCCCAGGGGCACTTGCGGCGCAGCACGTCCATCACGTCGACCAGGTCCCGCACCCGCTGCCCGGGGGCGCCGGCCGGCTGCTCTTCACTCATCGTCGCTCATCTCTCCTCGCACTCGCGGGGACCTCTTCCGCCCCGCTCCCCCGCGATGGTCGTGACGCCGCGGCCCCTCCGCAACGCCTTATCGGGGCCGCGGCACCGGGGCGCCGGCCGCGGGAGGCCGCGATCTAGGCCCCGGGGAGCCAGCCGCCCGCGCGCAGGGCGGAGAGGACCTCGGCCACCGACTCCGCGGGGTCCGCGCCGGAGGTGTCCAGCACCAGGTCGGCGTCGTCCGGCTCCTCGTAGGGGTCGGAGACCCCGGTGAACTCGGGGATCTCCCCCGCGCGGGCCTTGGCGTAGAGGCCCTTGCGGTCGCGCGCCTCGCACACCTCCAGCGGGGTGGCCACGTGCACCAGGAAGAAGTCGCCGTTCTCCTCGACCATGGCGCGCACCTCGGCCCGGGTGGAGGCGTACGGCGCGATCGGCGCGCACACCGCCACCCCGCCGTGCCGGGTGATCTCCGCGGCGACGTAGCCGATCCGGCGGATGTTCATGTCCCGGTCCTCCCGGGAGAAGGTGAGGCCCTTGGAGAGCATCCGGCGCACCACGTCGCCGTCGAGCAGCGTCACCGTCCGCCCCGCCCTGCGGATCCCCTCCGCGACCCCGCGGGCCACGGTGGACTTGCCCGACCCGGACAGGCCGGTGAAGAACAGGGTCAGGCCGCGGCTGGTGCGCGCCGGGCGGAGCCGGGCCAGCTCGGCGGCGACCCGGGCCGGGGTGAACCAGGCCGGCAGCGAGCGGCCGCGGGCCAGCATCCCGTCGACCTCGGCCGGGGCCGGCTCGTCGGCGGCGCGCTCCGCGGGCACCTCGGCCGCCGGCCGCCAGGCGCCCTTGGCGGTGTCGTAGCGCCACGGGCCCGGGTCGACCACCGGCAGCGGCCCGGCCGGCGCGGCGCCGGAGGCGCCCGGGGCGTCCAGGTCGGCCAGCAGGTGCGTGGCCCCGTAGGACCGGGCGATGTAGGGGGCGAGCGCGTCGCCGTCGGGGCCCGGCGGCAGCGGCACCCCGGCGAACCAGGTCCGCGGCGGCATCAGGGGCTCGGCGGCCAGCACCGCGGCGGCGTCCCCCTCCCGCTCCAGCGGGAGCTCCAGCAGGATCAGCACCTCGGCCGGCCCGTCGGCGCCGAGCGAGTCGGCGGCCGCGCGGAGCCGGGAGAGCGCCCGGTGGTGCAGCGGCCCCCGGGCGAC